>Ga0325414_1001970_pt1 | contig 20391 bp, 8 predicted proteins | sample PopdelMetagenome_8_FD_206183 | JGI IMG/M metagenome (GOLD analysis project Ga0325414, IMG submission 206183) | Populus deltoides microbial communities from Bellville, Georgia, United States - Leaf-PdKOR-R3 | ecosystem: Host-associated > Plants > Phyllosphere > Phylloplane/Leaf | place: USA... | reverse complement strand
TGTTTTGAACGCTCTTTTTTTATACAAAAAATATTGGAAGTTTCGAAAATGTGTTTTTGCATGGATTTCTTAAACACAACAAAAATTATTTTCTTGTATTTCTGGATTTTACAACGTGTTTGTAAAACTCCAAAGGGTATTGACCAATATTCTAAAAAATAAAAAATCTTATTTTTGGGGGAATTCATCTATTATTCACCGTTAATATTTGGATAAAAAAATCCCGAAGGGATGAATATCCAAAATATTTAATGGGAATAACTTGTTATTATTCACTGTTAATATTTGGATAAAGAAACCCTAAGTGGTAAATATCCAAAATAATTTTCTAGGGATAATAATTCATCACACATCCTTGAAAGAAGCCTTGATTATAATCGAGGACATTTCAATTTTTTTTTACTCCACGGTTTACGAGCTGTGAGAGTATAAAACACTAAGGCAAAAATAGGCTTTTAAAGCGCCCTGGATTTCTAATTTTTTTGTCCCTCCTCCTTGCGATTTACGATTCACAAACTCTTGAAATACTAAGGGAAAAATGAGCTTTTAAAGCACATGGAATCTCCTTGGATTTCTATCTTAATAAATTTAGTTTGAATCAAACCTAGGAAAGCTTATAGGATTAGAAAACACCAACACCATAGCAATTATAAAGCAAACCAAACACCAAGCAGCTTACCTTAGGTAGGGCATACTAGGGGTGCTAATACCTTCCCTTTACACAACCAGTCCCTTGCCTTAGAATCTCTGAAAGACCAGTTAGGTTTACTAGTGACCATAATACTAGGTGGCGACTCCTTTTTACACAAAAAACAAAAGAAAAAACATGAAATAAATCGAGGATCGCCGCGCTCCGCCGCAAGGGTGTGACAACTGCTGGGAAATTAAAGGGAAAGGGGTGTATGGCCTATCTTGCCTATGTAATAGATTTGATGAGGGATTACATTAAGCTGTCAAATCTTCTCATAGTAAGAGAATTTCAGATGTGTTTTCAAAGAAGCTATTAAGATTACCTCCAAAAAGAGAAGTAGAGGTTTCTATTGATATATATATGTTATCACTTTTATATCTTAGTTGCCATACAAAATGGGTCCTAAAAGTTAGCTGAATTGAAGATTCAACTACAAGAATTGTTAGATAAAGGGTTTATACACCCGAGTAATTCACCTTAGGGAGCTCCAATATTGTTTATAAAGAAGAAGGATGACACCTTCAGACTCTGTATTGACTATATGCAGTTGAATAAGGTGATGGTGAAAAACAAATATCTACTAACGAAGGTAGATGAATTGTTTGATCAATTGAATGGAGCAAGAGTGTAGTCAAAGATAAACTTAAGGTCAATGTATTATTAGTTGATAATTAAAAAGTAAGATATCCAGAAGATTGCATTTAGAACTCATTATTGACATTACGAGTTTCTTGTGATGCCATTTAGGTTGACAAATGCTCCTATAGAGTTCATGTATTTGATGAACCAGATTTTTCAACCCTATTTTGATAAGTTTGTTGTGGTGTTCATTGACGACATTCTAGTATATTCTAGTTCATATTTATAACATGAATAACAAATTAGGCATGTATTGTATATATTGAAGAACCACTAGTTGTATGCTAAGCTAAGAAAATATGAATTGTGGTTAAAAAAAGTTGTCTTTTTAGGGTATGTTATCTTAGGGGAAGAGATATTTATGGATTTAAAGAAGGTAATGGTTGTCTTGAAATAGGAGAGAGCTACGAATGAGATATAAATTTGTAGTTTTCTAGGACTTTCAGGGTATTACAAGAGGTTTATTGAGGGGATTTTTACGATAGCAACTGATTAGTACTTAAAAGTGCATTTTTATCAAGGTTTTATATCATCATTTTGCATTTGAAGTATCAATAACTCCTTAACTAAATCATGTTTTATAATAACAAGTCTGATACTATAAGATACTTTTAATTTATGGTAAATGTTTATCTTAAAAGCAAGCCTATCACATAAATCAAAGGATTGATTGATGAGTTGAACTACTAAAATTGAGAAGACAAAAAGAGGGTTAAACTTAGAAAAGAGATGCTGGTTCAATCCAAACCGGAACATTGTTCAGTCATTGGGTCATATCTGGAGCTGTAGATCTTGGATTTCAATTTGGTTTACATGGCTAGAAAGCTAAGAAATAGGCCTAAAACATTTATAGGAGTGCAAGACTTAATTCTATTGTTTGGGAGTCCAAATCTTAGCAACAACAAAAAAGTCAGAATCTGTCCTGTAGCCCAGACACTGTTCAGTGTTTAGCCTATATCTCGAGTTCTAAAAATCCAAATGCACTGATTTGTTTTTGTTGGAAAGCTGAGATAATTTCCTAGAACTTTCATGATTTAAGTTTGTTCAAATTCTGACATTATCAATGATGTTTTGTTCAGACAAGAAGATAAGGATTGTCACCAAGTCAAGATGAGGCCACCCACTCAACAATTAGTCATCAAATCAATAGTTCTAAATTTTGGCCTATAAAAGGAGGCATTTACCATGCATTTAGGCATCTTAGTTTTCAGATCAAGATCATGCTCTTGCTCTCTCTCTTTTTGTAATGCTTAAGTTTTGTTTATATTAATCTCCTGTTTATGCTTTTCGTTTCGTTTCCTTTACTTAGTTAACTTATATCTTATTTACGTTCTTATCTTATTTATTTATGTTTCTCTTCTTCATTATATTTAGTTAAGTTCATTATGTCAAGGTGAAAAGGTTACACTAATGGTGTAAGAATAAGTATAATATAAACTCAACATGGACTTTAATGTTTAATACTAATATGTTTTATATTTGTTATCTTGTTCACTTTTAATACTTTGCTTGTTAAATGGTTAATCTAGACTTATGTTGTATAACCTTGGTACAACAAATATTTGGCACTTTCATAGCCCAAACCGTATGGTATAACCGACACATATGCTATGAAAGGAACTTGATTTGTTATTAACATAAGTTATAATCATGAATGTCTGACAACATTTACAAGTATTAGCATTATTCGAATGAGATAACTAATGTAATCATGTTAACCATTTATAATCTGATTCGAACCTCCTTTGTGTGTGATTTCTAGTTGAATAATAAGAGTTTATAATATACTTGTTTGAAATATCATTAGTGGATCCTTTAACCTTGACAATTATTTTTATTATTGTTTAATCCTTATATCAATATCACATCTCAAAGCTCTCATTATTATTATTATTTTCGTTGTTGTTGTTGTTATTGTTGTTGTTGTTATTTATAATTTATATAGTTAACCTCCATGTGGTTTGATCTTGGTTTTGTTGGGTTATTTACTACTTTGACACTCCTGCACTTGGGAGAAGACATTAATCTTTTGGTCATGTCAGTAACCCTTTTAACTCGGTTAACTCGTAAGGGATTGTCAAAGGGGTGAGGAAAGCTTTTAGGAGCTGAAAAAGAGACCCACTACTGCTTTGTTATTAACACTTCTTTTGGGATATGGATATGATAGGTATATAGTTTATAGTGATGCATCAAAGAAGGGATTGAGATATGTTTTGATGCAATTTAAAAGGTAATAACTTATGCATCAATGCAATGGAAACCACAATAAGTAAATTATCTAGTTCATGATCTAAAACTGATTGTCATAGTATTTGCATTACTGGTATAAAGATATTATTTATATAGGTCTCAAGTTTATATTTACATAAATCATAAGAGTCTGGGATATCTGACAAAAAGACATTAAAGTATTTAAGGTGAGGAACAAGATTAAAGCCTTGTTTGACATTGTAAAATTATGCTTTTGAAAATTTTTGAAAGTTGTTTTAGCTTTAAATTATTTTTTTGATATTTTTGGATCGTTTTAATGTGTTAATATCAAAAATAAATTAAAAAAACAAAAAAAAAACACTATTTTGATGCATTTTCAAGCAAAAAACACTTTGAAAAACAACATCTATCACATTTCCAAATAGACCCTAAGTTAGGGTTTGAGACTCCATTTTGGATTTTAGATGATGAGATGATAGTAGTGGGAAGGTGGATGTATCTGCCTGAAGATAAAACTTTGAAGGATGAAATGTTAAAGGGAGCTCATAAATCATGGTTTGTTATGCATCCCAAAAGTACTAAGATGTACAAAGTCTTGAAGCAATTCTATTAGTGGCTAAATATGAAGAGGAAATTATAAAAGTAGAGCATCAAAAGCTATATGGGCCTTTACAACCTTTATTGATACCTCAATGTTAGTAGGAAGATATCACTATGAATTTTGTATCGGGCCTACCTAGGGAAAAGAAGGGAAATAATGTCATCTGGGTGATTATAGATCAATTGACAAAATTTATACTCTTTTACCGATAATAATGACAAATCCAGTGGATAAATTAGCCAGGTTATATGTGAATGAAGTGGTGAGACTTCATAGGATTCCAATAATGATTGTGTTAGATTGAGACCCCTGATTTACTTCTTGTCTTTGGCCTAGTAAACAACGTGCTCCAGGTACAAAACTAAATTTAAGAATTGTTTTTTATCCTTAAATGGATTGATAATCTGAGAGGAGATACAGACCTAATATAGACCCTAGAAGATTTGTTAATAGCATATGTATTAGAGGTTAAAGGAAATTAGAAAGATCATATATCTTTTATGGAGTTTACCTATAATAAATATCAAGCTACTATAGGCATGACATCGTATGAAGCTTTATATGGTAAAAAATGTCAAACTTTGATATACTGGGAGGAGATGAGTGATAGAAAATTAATAGGACCAAATATATTGTACATAACCTCGGAGAAGGTAAGGATTATAAGGGACGGGATGAAGGCAACCCAAGATAGAAAAAAGAGTTATGCGAATGTCAGGAGAAGGCCTTTCGAGTTTAATGTTGGCGATAGAGTGTTTTTGAAGTTATAGAAAGAATTGGACATATAACATATGGATTGGCATTGCCCTTATATTTAGCTAAGATTCAGGATGTTCTCTATGTCTCATTGCTACGTAAAGCCAAGATAGATCTTTCACAAGTGTTGCCACATATTCCTATTGAAATCAAGGAGGACTTGACCTTGGAAGTGAAACCTGTAAGGGTGTTGGATCGCAATGAGAAAGAGCTTAGGAATAAAAATATTCCTATGATTAAAATATTATGGAGGAGTTCTAAAATTGAAAAGGAAAACTAGGAAAGTTAATTTGAGATGAGGAGAAAATATGTTTGTCTATTCTTCAAAATAGGTATGGAAATCTAAATTTTAAGAACAAAATTTATTTTTAGGAGGGGAAAATGCAAACCTTTGGTCAAAAAAAAATTAACTAAGTTAGCATTAAGTTAAATGAAAGAAAGCATGTGGGTTTCAATGTGTAAAAACAGAAACTTTGGCTAATAGTGTAATAAGTGAAAAATTAAAATTATGAATAGGTGAATAGTGATCTAAAAGCCATTATTGGCCAAGTAAGGAGGAGATAAACTTGTGAGAAACCCCTGGTATGATTTTGAGAGGAAAAGTGGGGGAAGTGAAAAAGAAGGGTTTTCAAGCTTGTAACCTTTCATTTCTTTAGATTGAAAGGTAATAAACTCTTCCAAACTAGTTATTTTGAGTGGTTTTATATAGGATGAAGTATTGAAATGGTTAGTGTAAAGGTATGTTAGGATTTCTATGTTAAGGTGTTAGGATTAAAGAAATTATCGATGATTGATGATGATATACATAAATAATGAATGGGTAAAGGTTCAATTTAATGAATTGAAAGAGAATTTAATCCTTGCGATGTTTAAGGTTTTAATTAGTGTATGTAGGAATAATGTTTGGGATAATTGATGTAATTACCAATTGTATTATTTAGAATTGTGTTGGTTGGAATGAAAGATAAATGAATAATATTTTATTTGAACCATTGCGAAAAGAAAAATTCACCCTTACATGTTCTTTGTGTTTCGACCAAATTTGTAAAATTTAGGGTTAAGTTTATATGGATTGTTTATTGATGAATCATGTAAAATTGTATTATTTTAAGTGTTGGATGATAGTTTAAGGTGTTAGTCATAAAGGTTTTGAAAAAAAACATGTTCATTCTTTAAGGGGGGAAAGTTGGTCAACAAAAAGGATAAGAACTGACTAGTACTCAAAGGTATTAGAGGTGTTAGATTTATCCATGGGATACTAAAGGTGTCAAATTTATTAGATGATCAGGATATGAAGTTGATTACTATTTGTGGGATACTTGAGGCATCATTATGAATGATGAACGAGAATTTTTGACTAGTTTTCTAAAAGAAATTAGAGGTGTCAAGTATACCTAAGAATGAGATTGTTAATTAACTAATACTTGTTGAATACTAGAGGTGTTAGTGCGATTGATGACCAGGATTAAGAATTGACTAGTACTTAAGGGTACTAGAGGTATCAGGTTGCCTGATGACCAAAAGTTTATTGACTAGTTACTCTAAGGAGTATTGAAAATGCTAGCATGTCTATAGTGGATATATATTATGATTGTTCTGAAATTAACAATGTTATATTTTAAAAGAAAATGAGTATTTGGGTTAAATAATTTTTTAAGCATGGAATTAAAGTGTAATGTGTTGCTATACAACTTACCATAAACATGTATTAATTGTCTGTAATTAGTGTTAATGTAATTGCAATATTTATTATAGGACTTTCATAGACTCATGCAAAATAGTTGGCATTTTCATATAACTTCTTTTGATAGATTAATAACGGGAACAAAAATATATTTTGGATTTAAATTATAATAAATTTGAATTTTTGGATGCATATTATTTTGTGTAATCAAATTTAATGATGCTATTGTAAATTAAATTAGAACATGAATGTCATATTTCATATAATTAAATGAAGTTTGATCGTAAATTTAACCATATCCATGTTTGTTCTCTTGTTTTAAATGAGAATATGTTTCATAATCTCTATTAATGTTCTTCGTTTATAATTGTTCAAGTACCAATTAAATGCTTGTTTTATTTCTGTTGTTTGAGATCCATATGTTTTAAATAAATACTTCATAATCTATGTAAAATGTCAAAGGATGGATTGAGAGAATAAATATTATCTATTTTGGTGTATAATTATGTGGTCTTGATCTAGGATGATTGAATCAAGTGATAGGAGATTGATTTTAGAAATGTAAAAGGACTATGTCAAAATTTGAAATGCCCTATATATAGAGGAAACTCTATTTGTTATGAAATGTATTAAAAGTGGGTTTATTACATTAAAATTTAAATCAATGAACAAAGGATAAATAACAAACATGTATGATTTTGCTCAAACCGATTGATCAAATGGATTTACCAAATGATTTGGTTAACCGTTTAATGAAATAAACAGTTAAAATCATTATTGTCTCAATCGATTGATGGAAATTATTGACCACTTGATCTACAGGTAGGAGAATTAAATAAATATAGGTGAAATTGGTCAGCTGAATTATTGGGTTAAATTAATTTGGTTGACCACTATCATTAATAATAGACCGTTACAAAAAAAAATTACCTTGTTTTTTCCATTAAAAGAAGGGGAAATTATTTGCAATTGCATATAAAATTCAGGGTTGTTATAGTAGTTGTATTGCTTTTCTAGAATATATGGATGGTATTATTGTGGTTGCTTACTATTTTAATAAAATTTATGATCTTAAAGAGTGCTAACATGCTTAATTTCACATCAAAGATCTTGGTGCATTGAAGTATTTTTTTAGGAATTGAAGTTTCTCACTCTTCTAAAGGTATTGTTCTCGAAACCAACACCTCTATGATCATCATTACTCTTGATCCTTTAGATCCTCATAGGCTTCTTTTTAGCCTCCTTTAAGTATTACAGTTGAGTCATTCCTGCTCATGTCAATGTTTTACTATGCATTCTTGATCTCATCTTCATAGAAATGGGTATACTCATTTCAATCCTTAACTATTTTTGTCTTTATGTTTCTGGTGATGTGATTGCTAATCTTCTTCAAGCAAATGTGTTCTTTAAAGCCCATATTTATTCTATAATTAGGTCACAAAGTTTTTGTGAATTCATAAAATCTATACAACCTTTTGTTTTCGTTTCATTCTTTGTTATAACCAATTTTTTTAATTTCATCTTTTTTTTCTTGATTGAATTTTTTTATTTAATATTGAATTTGATTTACATTTATCAATGAAATAAAAAGACTTTTATTAAATTCTCTATCCAAATTATAATAGTAGAAAGGTGGGTTATATATCTTAAAATGACATATGTCATAACATGATCTTGGGCCCCCTAAGATTCCCATTTTCATGAGAAAATATTCAAAAAAAAAAGTTAAAAGTTCAAAGTTAAAAAAAATATTGTGAATCTCAAATAGGCATGTATTTAATTCATAGTTGGTCAGAACACCGTAAAGATAGATGATTTGAGGTCTTGCTGAAGAAAATTGACTGAAATTAGGCATGGCTACATGAATTAAAAATTTAAGGACCAGCATGGGCAAGGTGTAAAGTTTGGGAGTCCAATTGTATTAATTAAGGGTCTAATTAAAAAAATATTAAATATTATGGTGAAATAACAAAAATTAGAAGATTGGGGACCTAATTGGAAGAAATGGAAACTTGAATTGGCTTCATTAATACATTCAGGGCTTAATTAAAAAGAATAAGTTTAAGAGTCATTCAAGTCAAAATTAGAAGAATTAGTAGATCAAGGACCAAAATGCAAAAGGCATTAAACATTTAGGGTTGCAATTTACTTAATCAGAGACAAACTTAAAAGAATTAGAAGCTTCAAGGGTTAATTGAGGATATAATTAAAGAAATTCAAGGTCAAGAACCATCTTGTAAAAGGTATTGGAATTTGAGGATCCAATCAGAAAACACCATAGGGTGGAATTCGAAAGATTCTTAAAGAATATGATCAATTGATAGTTCAATTGAAAATTTATGAAGACTAGTTTTAAAGACCTAATTAATTTAAGGTTAATAAAACAAAACCGTTTTACATTAAATAAAACAATGCATTTCAATTGAAACTATGTGTTTTGATTTTAAATGATATCGTTATGATAATTCTTAAATAAAAAAGCAGACAACAAGTCATTTAGTACTGCTTATTTTCTTCCCTAAATTAAAGGGCAGGCAAAGCCTGTCTAAGCACCATGTGAGGATAACGTGGTCCGTTTAAGAATCTTGGCCCTAGGAATATATGAATAGTCATTTTCCCTTCAGTTGAAAGAATGATAGATTTTAAAACAGTTAATGTGATCAAGAGTGTGGTTGCCCTTAGAGTTAATCTGGCTGCAACAATAATGGCTAAGGCTTTATATTCTTCGAATCATTGTAGGGAAGCTGGGAAGGGTCATCACATATGTTATCTTTAGTTGCTAGTTATTTGGACTATAAGTCATGTAGTTGAAAGAAAATTTTAGGTTTATTTGTTATCACCTGGAATCTTTACTCTAAATTGGATAACTTTACTGAAAGACCTAGGTAGGAACGTCTACATGAGAGGAAATGTTTTAGAGCTTGAGCGAGTCCTCATTCCACTAGAGAACTCGTTATGTATATGTTGATTCCTATGTATCAGACTGTGGGAACTACCCTTGGGTCCCACTAGTGATGTTGCATCAATTATTGTCCTCACATGGTGCTTAGACAAATAGGATTTGAGCAATTCATCCCCTGGGCTACCGAGTTGGCACAATTCTGTTAATAATTCAAGACTTACAAGAATTTATTAAAACCTTCAAAGCAAGCATGAAGGTATCCTTACAAAGTCACTACTACCAGATGAGTGGATGAGAAGACCACCCCAGGATATCCAATATGGCGAATGAACCAAGGAAAAGGGCAAGAAATAACACCATATGAAAAATCTAAGTAGCTTGTCACACCCTCGCAGCGAAGCGCGGCATCGCGGCGATCCTCGATTGATTTTGTTTTTTTTGTTTTGATTTAAAGGAGTCGCCACCTAGTATTTTGATCACTAGGAACCCTAACTAGTCTTTCAGAGATTCTAAGGCAAGGGACTGATTGCATAAAGGGAAGGTATTAGCACCCCTAGTACGCCCTACTTAAGGTAAGCTGCTTGGTGTTTAGTTTGCTTTATAATTGCTATGGTGTTGGTGTTTTCTAATCCCATCAGTTTTCTTAAGTTTGATTCAAACTAAATTTATTAAGATAGAAATCCAAGGAGATTCCATGTGCTTCGAATGCTCATTTTTCCCTTAGTATTTCAAGAATTTGCGACTCGTAAATCGCAAGGAGGAGGGATAAGAATTTAGAAATCTAAGGAAATTCAGAGTGCTTTAAAAGCCTCTTTTTGCCTTAGTATTTCATACTTTCACAACTCGTAAACCATGGAGTCAAAAATTGAAATGTCCTTGATTATAATTAAGGCTTTTTTCATGGTTGTGTAATGACATATTATTTCTAAAAAATTATTTTGGATATTTACCACTGAGGGTTTCTTTATCCAAATATTAACAGTGAATAATAACAAATTATTCCCAATAATATTTTAGATATTCCTCCTTTAAGGATTTCTTTATCCAAACATTAGCGGTGAATAATAGATGAATTCCCCCCAAAATAAGATTTTTATATTTTTTGAAATATTGGCTAATACCCTTTGGAGTTTTACAAACATGTTGTCACACCTTCTGCTAGGTTAGTGTTATGACAATATAGCATGCATGTTTTTTTTTTTTACCTATTTTGAAAACATAGGTCCCCCTTTCTGTTGTAGACTTATTGAGCTCCTGTTTCTATTTGTTTGTCCGACTCGTCCTCTTGAAACGGAATATGCTCTATGCGCTATACTTCCTATCCTCTTGGTGAAGAGATCTTTGGTTCCTTATGGGGCCCTTTCTTGCTCCATTGAGTATTGTCTTTTATTATTATTTTAAAAGGAAAACTCAAAAGAATTGGTTTTGTTCATGAAAACTGAAACTTTCAATGCAATTAGCAATTCTCATAAAAGATGTTTTTTAGAAGTTTTTATGATGATACCCCTTTGAGTTTTGGTTCACTATAGACTCCTATGTGCACTTTTTGCCCCCAGTATGGTGTGCAATACCTATCAGGTTTAAATTTGGTTTGGATCCCTCCAATTTGAAAATTGATGGAGTCATCTCCTTAATCATGCGTAAAAACAGTAAAAGATTTTGAATGCTATGAGATCATGCGTTTTATGAAGAAAAGGTTGTTTACAAAGAGAATTCATGGCCGAACTTTATTTAATTGATTGGGAAGCCAGTATCTCTTTATAGAGTCAGAATTCACAAGTCTAACTAGATCTTCTCCTTTCATTCTAGATATCAATAAAGCTCCTTTCGAGAATATTTTCTTTACCACGTAAGAGCCCTCATTGTTTGGCGTCCATTTACTTTGATCTTGTCCTTCGTGGAATCCTTGAGGTTAGACCTTCTTATCATATGTTTTGGCCATTCTTCTTTGGTATAGTTGATGATGACAGATTGCAACTATCCTCTTTTCATTGATCAGATTTGACTATTCATATCTAACTTTTACTCACTCTACCTCTTCTAGTTCGGAGTCTATCAATACTCTAATGAGGGGATTTCAACTTCTAAAGGCATCATCGCCTCCATTCCATATACCAACATATACGGGGTGGCTCCTATTGAGGTTCGGATTGCAGTAAGGTACGCGCGAAGGGAAAATGGCAACATCTCATGCCAATCCTTGTAAGTGACTACCATCTTCTAAATAATCTTCTTGACATTAGCAGATTCTACCGCACCATTCATCTTTGGCCTATATGGTGAGGAATTAGAATGCTTGATTTTCCATTTAGCGCAGAGTTCTATTATCATCTTGCTATTAAAGTTCTGGGCATTATTAATCTTTTCTAGTAGACCATATTGACAGCTCAAATTTCTTTTCATAAATTTCTTCACCACTTTTTGCCTCCACGTCATCCCAAACATCTCAACAAAGTCCTGTAAGATAATTTCGTATACAAAGTTTCCCCATTGAGATAGAAATCCCTTGCCAACCTCCTCAAAGTCTTCTTGTCAATTGTGGATGCCCCTATGGGATATGTCTGGTTTTGGATGAAATTCTTGATATCATAGTACCAAGGGTTTCCATCTATTTCTCTTTCAACTAAGCAACAATGAGCTGAGTTATTTTTGGTATCAATGTGTACCGAATGTACCTTGTGCCCAAAATCTATTCTAGCCATAGAAGCTAGCGTGACCAAAGCATCAGCAAAAAGGTTTCCTTCCCTTCCTAGATGGGTGAACTTTATTTCCTTAAATTCTCTAGCCAATTTAGACAGGTATTCTTGGTAAGGTCTCAACTTCTCGTCCTTAGTTTGCCCTTTTCCTTTCACTTGGCAAGTAATCAAAATTGAGTCTTCATACACATCTATCTTTCTAATATTCAGCTCTAATGCCACCTCTAAAACGAGAATGCAAGCTTCATACTCCCAAACTACAACTTAACTAAAACCGAATACTCCTTTTTATTAAGAGAGATTATCATTGCACTAGCTCTGTTAACACATACGTTTACATCACTATCAAAGTACATAGTCCACCAATCTAACTTCCCTTCCTCAACTGAAAGCATATCTTCATCAGGAAAGTCAAATTTTAATGACTCATAATCTTCCTAGCATGGTCGGCAAGGTGATCAACAATAACACTCCCTTTCATGGCCTTCATTGTCATATATACTATGTCGTACTCAGCCAGTAGAACTTGCCATTTTGCAATTCAGCTTGATAGATAGGGGTGGATTCAATACGTATTACTTGATTTTCTTAAAAGCTTCTTCACACTCTTATTCCAAATTCTAAGATTCTTCTTCCTTAACAATAAAAGATTAAGTCACAAGTCATGGTTAATTGGGATATAAACCGAGCAATGTAATTCAACCTTCCCAAGAACCTTCTTACATCCTTCTCAGTCTTAGGAGTTGGCATAGATTGAATAGCTTTTACTTAACCGGGGTCCATTTCTATCCCTTTGTCACTCATCATAAATCCCAATAAATTCCATTGATTTCACCCCGAATGAACACCTTGCATGGTTAAGCCTCAACTTGTACTTCCTTAATCTTTCAAATAATTCCTTCAATATTTAGACATGATTCTCTCCCTCTCTAGATTTAGTAATCATGTCATCCACGTATACTTCAATCTCTTTGTGCATCATGTCATGAAATAGAGTCAACATGGCCCTTTGGTAGGTGCCCCAACTTTCTTTAACCCAAATGGCATGACTTTATAGCAAAAGGTTCCCGTGGTGTTACAAAGGTTTCTTCTCCTTATCCTCTTGTGCCATTTTTATCTTATTATAGCCAGAAAATCCATCTATAAAGGAATATATGGAGTTACGTGCTGCATTGTCAACCAGCATATCTAGGTGTGATAGAGGAAAATTGTCTTTAGGGCTAGTCCGGTTTAAGTCCCTAAAGTCCACACAAACTCTGATTTTATCTTCCTCTTCGGGTACTACCACTATGTTGGACACACATTGCAGATACTTGACTATTTTTAGAAAACCAGCATTCCACTGCTTTTTAATTTATATCTTTACCTTGATCAAGACATTCAGATTGGTCCTTCTCAACCTTTGCTTAACCGATTTGCATCCTTCTACTAATGGTACCCTATACAAACCAAACATATCCTTGTAGGACCAGGAAAAAAAATCTACATAATCTTGGAGTAGTGCAATTAACTTTTCTCTTTCTTTAGGGGTGATCAAAGTCCCCATCTTGAACTCTCTCTTGATTTCTTCATTGCCCATATCTATGGTTTCAAGTTCCTCTTTAGCGGGTTTCCAAGCTTGTTCATATTGTTCTATTAATTTTGTAAATTCCCTAATGTTATTTTCCTCCCATTCTTCTTTTTCCTTTAAGTTTGGCCATTCCTTCTTAGTATAAAATGTGAGTGTTGTTATGGAAGATCCACTTTAAAAATAGGAAGTGATGTGTAAAAACACCAAGATAAACTTTTGAAAATGCATAATCTCATTAAAGGAAAAAATTTGGCTAAAAAAAACAAAGATAAAATCCAATTGACATTTGGAACCTCGATTTAAAAAGGTGAAAAAGCCAAACAACACAATATCATGATCAAACAAGCATTGTTAAATTTTGAAAACCAATGGAGCTTCTTGGGTCTCCCAATTCTGGAACACCTCTCCCTTGGCTAGCTTTTGAATGAAGGTCTTGAGATTCAAGATGCTTTGAGCTTAGGCTTGTTTGGATGCAAAAAGATATTATGAAGCATACATCCTAAGATAGGTTTTAGTTCCTTTATGTGAGATATAGGGTAGGTTTACTACTTTGTCTCTAAAAAAAGGTCTCTTGCTGTCCTAGTGATCGCCCTTGTAAAGGCAATATGGGGGTTCAGCAGATAGTGGGATGGCACATGTACCAATCACTATCAGTCTAAACACTAAGCAAAGAGTTGGGGTTTACACAAACTTAAACCTTGACTCAAGTCATAAGGCAAGTTGTTAGTTCCCCACTTAACTTAAAGTTAAATGTGTTTGCCTTCAAAAAGATAATAACAATAAAGTGATGCATGATTATACCATGTATGACAGAATGTAAAGATGCACGCTAAAGCTTTTAAACAAAGTATCATTCATAATAATAAAAAACAACAACACATAGCGTAATAAAAAAAAACAATTACCAAGCTTAGTCCAAGGGTCCCTAGTGGAGTCGCCATCCTGTCGCACCCTCGCAGCGGAGCACGGCGTCACGGCGATCCTCGATTGATTTTGGTTTTTTTGTTTTGATTTAAAGGAGTCGTCACCTAGTATTTTGGTCACTAGGAACCCTAACTGATCTTTCAGAGATTTTAAGGCAAGGGACTGGTTGTGTAAAGGGAAGATATTAGCACCCCTAGTACGCCCTACCTAAGGTAACCTGCTTGGTGTTTGGTTTGCTTTATAATTGCTATGGTGTTGGTGTTTTTTAATCCTGTCAGTTTTCCTAGGTTTGATTCAAACTAAATTTATTAAGATAGAAATCCAAGGAGATTCCATGTGCTTCGAAAGCTCATTTTTCCCTTAATATTTCAAGAATTTGCATCTCGTAAATCGCAAGGAGGAGGGATACAAATTTAGAAATCTAAGGAAATTCAGAGCGCTTTAAAAGCCTCTTTTTGCCTTAGTATTTCATACTTTCACGGCTCGTAAACCATGGAGTCAAAAATTAAAACGTCCTTGATTATAATCAAGACTTCTTTCAAGGCTGTGTGATGACATATTATTCCTAGAAAATTATTTTGGATATTTACCACTGAGGGTTTCTTTATCCAAATATTAACAATGAATAATAACAAATTATTCCCAATAATATTTTAGATATTCATCCTTTAAGGATTTGTTTATCCAAACATTAGCTGTGAATAATAGATGAATTCGCCCCAAAATAAGATTTTATATTTTTTGAAATATTGGCCAATACCCTTTGGAGTTTTACAAACATGTAGTATAAATCCAGAAATGCAAGAAAACAATTTTTGTTGTGTTTAAGAAATCCATGCGAAAACACATTTTCAAAACTTCAAATATTTATTATATAAAAAAACATTTAAAACATGTTAGGGTATTGGCCGTAAGCAACATACAAAAAAAATATTTTTTATATTTTTTTGTTGAAAAACACAAACATCACGGTTAATCGCAATTAAAGACAACAAACCCAACCCGGTTACTAGCCCACACCAGTAACCGGTTCTACCACAGTTGCATGCATATGCATGCTACAGTGGCAGGGTAATGAATTAGGCAAAAACAAGGAAAGAAAGACTTACCTGCGAGGCAGCGGCTGCAGGCGGAGTGGGCGACGACTGGTTGCTGCTCACGTCTCATTTTCCCCTTATATGCTTAATTTATCCTCTAGGTTTAGACGAGGCGTTGTCATGCCAAATCATCCCAACTACGGCTATGATCATGCCCAGAACCACTTGTAGATTAAGACCATCTTTTCCAAAGAAAAAGCATCCCATGATCAGCATAAGGATTGTCTTCATATGACAGCTGCGAATCCTTCAGCCTCCAAAATAAACAAAATCCACATCACAATGACCAGCAAGCAACACGCTTCTCGTAGTAGCTCAAGAATAGTGAAATGGAGAGATGGAATTATGCAGGAAAAGAGGGTGTTCTGACGTGTCAAATGCTATGCGTTTGAAGCAATTTGCAGTTACTGTCTTTGCTTTGCTTTGGAAGTTACGGTGATGTTTTTTTTTCTTAAAAAAGTCCTGAAGATTCCGAGAGAGAGGGGATAGTGTATGAAAGCAGTGAAAGGGAGTTACAATCGGGGAGATGGAGGGGAGAGTGTGCGGCTCTGTGGTTTGGAGGTTAGCTCTTGGTTTGTTTGGCTGGCAGCAGGGCAAAAAGAGTGTCAGGGGAACTCTGGTTGGCTAAGAGGGGAAGGAAGACCTTCCTTGGGCGACAGCTGCTTTTTTTTTTGGTGAGGGTGGGCAGCCTACTGGCTTAAAAGAGATGGGTTTAGGGTTTTCTGGTTGCTCTAATTTTTTGTTTTAAAATTGCTCCCCTGTTTGTAAATTTTTCTCCCCTTTTGCATATGGCTGAAGGTTCACTTATATAGAAAATCTCTACACTTGTTATTTAAGGAAATATTGCAATAATTATTGCAGAGATTGTCTTCTATAACCAGCACTAATAAATCCTATATATATGGTATCTTATATTGCAGTGATTATTTTTCATAACTAGCACGAATCAAATCATATATATATATATATAGTATTTTATATTGCAGTAATTATATATGATTCAATAATTATCTCCTTGACACATTGCTTCCTTAATATTAGCTCTGATGCTTTATGTTATCGCCACACGTAAACCTTTATTATTTTTTAATTTTTTAATTTTTTTGAAAAATTTATCAAAACATGGGTCAAAAATTAGGTAGCAACACAGCTAGTGGTACCATATATGGAGAGTGTACAAGAGGAGATACGAGCACAATTAGAGCCCCAGAATACGAGTTTGAATTTTGAGGTCGAGAAGTTGGGGCTAGAGAAAAGAAGCTGGTGTCTAATTTGATGGCTCAAGAGAAGAGCTTAGCAAAAGTAGAAGAAAAAAGGGATAGGTTGATGACTCCACCATTACAACAGCAAAAAAAAGTTCCGAGATTTACAAAGAGCAATTCACGTTATTGATTATAGTTAAGAAAAAGCAAGCTATAAAGATGGTAAAAATGGTGGAAGAAGCGTCTAGTGCTCAAGAGAAGATAGCAGGGTTAGAGAAGATAAATGACGCACTCCACAAACAGTGCAGTTAACAACAAAATGTAATTGCCTTCATGGATGGACAAACTAATTAGTTTACTTCCATAAAAAAGTCATTGATGTCGACCAAAGAGAAGGCAGAGAAAGAGTCTAAGAAGTGGGCATCCGAGACTATATGCTATCACTTAGGAGGGTGAGGAGTATTGCACAATACACAGCGGGAGGTGAACCGGTTACTCGAGGTGTTTTTAGACAGCGAGATTAGGGATGGACTTGAGCAGATTGTATCATATCATGGATTGAGGCCTCATAGAGAGTAAAGCAGTAGTGTTGTATAAGGCAAGCAAAAATGATGTATTAGGCCTTTTTTATTGTCATACGATGTATTAAGCTCGTTTGATGGCATACCTTTCATATTATTGAAAAACAAACATTGTATTTTGATTTCTTAGTATAATGAAAAATGCCTTATTGCCTTAAATGAATGTGTTTGAATGATTATTGCTCTCAAATTGGCCTAAGTTCATGTAGGGTTGAAGTTTTTAATTAGTGACTTTTGAGAAATCTAATTTAAGTTCCTAAATCAATAAAATTAATCTTGGAAAAATAATACACATACATAATCAATATGGCCTCATGCATTCATAATCATGCATGCATATGTGCTTATAAATTGTCATACTCTTCAAGTTGAAATATAGGTTTTTCAACAAGTTGCACCTACAACACTCAACTTAGAAAGAAAAAAACAAATGGAGAATGAGAAAAGAGCTTTACAACTGTGAGACGTATGGCTACTATAGTAATGAGTGTCAGGGAAGACAACCGACATAAAAGGTCATGAGAAGCCTAATCTTGTAGAAGCAGTAGTTACTAAAAAACCAATAAACTTGATGGCACATGGCTTATCGGAACAAGAGCAAGATATTTGGTGTTATGATTCCAATGCTAATGATCATATGAATGATAAAAAAAAAATACCTATTCACTAAACTTAATAAGAAATTTCAAAGAGAGATATCATTTGACAATTTCTCTAAAGTCTAAGTCCAAGGAAGATGAGATGATAAAGAGAACATTTTCATCTCTAATGTCTATTATGAAAACATTCTCTTGATAAGAAATTTCAAAGAGAGATATCATTTGACAATTTCTTTAAAGTCTAAGTCCAAGGGAGATGAGATGATAAAAAGAATGGTAGAAAAAAACCTATTCACTAAACTTGATAAGAAATTTCAAAGAGAGATATCATTTGACAATTTCTCTAAAGTCTAAGTCCAGGGGAGATGAGATGATAAAGAGAATGTTTTCATATCTAATGTCTATTATGTGCTAGAAATTAAGACAAATATATTGAGCCTTAGACAATTAGTGGAGAAAACCTATCAAATCAATTTAAAGGATATGTACTTGACATTTGCAAATACTCAAGAAAAGTTGCTTATTATAGTGAAGATGGTGAAGAACATGATGTTTCCACTCATTGTTCATCATCATATACCAAAGTGTCTAAGAAGCATTGTCAATAACAAATATCGGATATGGCATCTTAGATGTGAACATCTTAATTTTAAAAGTCTAAAATAATTAGGAAGCAAGATGATGGTAAAAGGTCTTTCAAACATTCAACATCCTAATAAGTTTTGTAAAAGTTATGTTCTTAGTAAGTACCACAAAAAAAAATTGATAATAAAGTAGATTGGAAAGCAACCAAGTTGCTCAGGTTAGTACACATTGATGTGTGTGATCCATTAAATCGAAAATCAAATAGAGGTAAAAGATATTCCCTCACTTTCTCTTACGATTATACTAGAAGAACCTGGATGTATTACTTGAAGAGAAAAATAGAGGTATTTGATAATTTCAAAGAGTTCAAAGCCTTTGTTGAAAATAGAGTGGCTATCAAATTAGAATGCTTTGATCATATCAATATGGTGAATATACAATAAAGGCATTTTAGAGCAATAAAGCATTTGTATAATTTAGCCTACACTCTTTAGCTAAATGGTGTAGTTGAGAGAAAGAATTGCACACTCCTTAACATGTCTAGAAGCTTGTTAAAAGAAAAGTCATCGCCCAAGATTTTTTGGACTGAAGTAGTTTTATATACAGCTTATCTATTAAATAGATATCCTATGAGAAGTTTGAAGAATAAAACACTATATAAAGCAAGGGCACTCATAAGCCAAGTGTGAGTCATCTTTGAGTTTTTGGATGCATTAAATATACTAAAATTTCTAGAGGTTAAAAGAACCAAACTTGAAGATAAAGGAGAAAAGTTTGCATTTGTTTGATATGATGATCGAATCACGGAATACACATTGTACAATTCCATCACCAAGAAAATGTTTTGTAACTAAGATGTAATTTTTGAAGAAAATGAATCCTCAAGATGGGATTGAGACGAATCTTCCAAAAAAGCATAAATGACTATTAAACAAAAGGAACTAACTCATTTAATAGAAAAAGAACCATAAAGTGTTCATCCCTCCAAATGAAGACATGGAACTCTATACTTATTATCAGGAGAATTTTTTGACATAAGACTAAGAAGGGTTTAAAACTTGAAAGAATTGTTTAATGACACATGACTCATACAGAGTGACAAGCACACTCTATTTTGTCCATAAATAAGTTATAACCAATTAGGTTTCAAGACATTAACAAAGAAGAAAAATATAGTGCAATGGATGAAGAAATTATAATTGAAAACAATAACACATGGGAGTCGATTACTCTCTCATAAGAAAACAAGAGCATTAGAGTTAATTGGGTTTACAAAAAAAAAAAAGAATGGTCAAGGATAAGTTCAGAGGTATAAGGCTATACTTATTGCAAAAAGGTATAAGCAAAAGGAAAGAATTGACTATGGGGAATTCTTTTCCCAAGTTGCAAGACTTGAGACCATTATATTATTTATTTCACTAGCTCTATAGAATAAATGGAAGATTTACCAACTAGATATGAAATCAACATTTTTTATTAGATTCATTAAAGAATAAATCTATGTTGATCAACCACCTGGATATGTGAAAAAAGCTAGGAAGATATGGTGTATAGGCTAAAGAAAACCTTTATAGGGGTTAAAGCAAGCTCCACATGTATGGAATATCATGATTGATGACTATTTCATAAAGAATAGGTTTGAGAAGTGTTTTT
>Ga0325414_1001969_pt1 | contig 20395 bp, 12 predicted proteins | sample PopdelMetagenome_8_FD_206183 | JGI IMG/M metagenome (GOLD analysis project Ga0325414, IMG submission 206183) | Populus deltoides microbial communities from Bellville, Georgia, United States - Leaf-PdKOR-R3 | ecosystem: Host-associated > Plants > Phyllosphere > Phylloplane/Leaf | place: USA... | reverse complement strand
CAACCACACTGCCAAACACGCTCTGAATTCGCATGATCAATCGATGTAGAGGCAACTAAATAGGATACCGGTTACAGTTTATGTTCTATTTAAAATTCTTGCATGCACATAACTTACTAGTTGATAGAAATCAAAGTATTTAGACTTATCAGAAACTTGGTCTTTCTCTACAATTAAGAACAGCGGTAGCACACAAAGTCAAACTCACCTGAAAATGAAAAATATTACAGAAAGGAAAAATCTATAAATCCTGAGAAAAGCTACAACACAAGGGTTCATTTTATGCACAAAATGGATAGCACAGAACAAGACATCATATGATGACATGAAGTTGGCCCAGTCCAGCAAAAGATCCACTACAAACTTTGTAATTGGACTTGATAAGATTATGCACATAACATTCTTATTATTTACATAACAGCCTTAGTAATTTGCACCAACAACATTATTTTAGCATACAGACTGCTTGATCTTCTGACTTGTCTCAAAGGCCACTAGAATACACTGCATTGAAGGATTCACTTCCTTGCATATGAACCAGTTGTAGCAACATTAGTTTTTATATTATATTGACTGTACAGAATCTCCTGCCTTCGCTTGAACCACCTCTCGTTTTGATGAACACTGGAGGAATTAAACCAATCTTGGTTGAACTCCCAAGATTTCTATGTCCCATCAAGGTCTTGAAGAAACTAGGCTGAAAGCGGACACATTTATATACATCACAAGGTAGTTGTCAATGCATTTCTGCATCAACGAATTACTTATTCTATAAAGGTTGAACAGACTACTTATTTTACGAAGCCTGAGGTTTGACCCTCCAAGGCTCCAAGTAGTGACAGACGGGGGAAGTTTGCATTTTTCTTCTTCAGCATCATGAACTAAAAGGATTCCGAACTTCTAATGTAAGGATTGCCACTAATGTAATAAGGGAAACTTAAAGTCAGGTTTCATTCCAAGGAAAATTCTCCACTTCAAGATTTCACTCTCCATTAAAAGCCTCATCTTCCGATTTCTACTGCAGAACTAAGTGGTGTCTTTTCTTGCTTATTGTTACCAACTGAAACTGCAAATGGCCAAAGATCCACTATCAGCCTTAAAAGTTCTACAGCGCAAAAAAGGAAAAGGAGAAATCATTGGACAGTTATCAACTTTATAACTTGAAAGTAAACGCACGTTGTGGAGTGGAAATCTCAGTGCTCTTCAGTACGCGCAATCTCTTTGCTGTAGATACAAACATACTGCAGCAAACATACAACTTCCTTAGAATCAGAAATAGAAGATGGAAGTAAAGCTGTCACAATGAAGGCTTGAATGATTGTTTGAAATCTCCAAGCACCAGCTATTGACAATAGGTAATCACGAGTCAAGCAACAGTTTGTCTTTGTACAATTCTGATTTTATCGATGATCTCAGATTGAAATCTCTTTCAGTTTTCATTATTAGACAAATAATTTTAACCCCTTTATAGTAATGGTTAAGGTTTTAGTTATGTCATTTTGAAATGATCTAATATACAAAAGCTACTGACAAGGGAGGTACACAGAAACTTACTGCCATGGAACATCCCCAACAAGAATCCTGTCTCCTTCATTGTCCTCATAAACGAGAGTATATTCCCCACTTCCAGAAACTGAACCTGCATTTGCGTTTGCTTCTTTCACCTTTTTGTCATTCCTAGGATCAGCAGTTTCCCTTCGAGCTAAAACAAGAAAATAACAAGTAAATAACCTGATATTTGAGGCATAAACACGATGCACTTAGACCATGATTTTCTTTTTATCTAACCTGCAAGAAGACCTCTGAAGAGTTCATCTATGGCAACAGAGAGTTTCTCGTAACTGTCATAGGCATTGAGGTTTATTTTTCTTCCAATAGGGACTCCTTCCATATTGATCTTTACAAACAAGTCATTTCTGAAACTGTCAGGTTTTAAGCTACTCCCTTCTTTCGGAGGTTTATTTCGTGACTCAGATACCAGCTTTGGAGTACTGCTACCTGCAAGGTTTTTCCTAAACGACCGGATTGGAGGCCACCCAACTACTGGTGCAAGTGCAGGTCTGCTTATTTAAATAGACAAATTCATAGAGCAGAAAATAAAAATCAGATTTTTGCCAGCAATAAAATTCAATTCAGCATGGATTTTTATTCCTAGCAGAACATTCCAATTTAAGTATTAGCAGAAGGTTGTGTTTACTCGACATGGAAATATATGCCAAGGTAATTCCATGATAAATTTGGTGGGTGTGAGGAAATCCATAAGCTACAAAAGTAAAATGCTAGGGATTGTGCGTGGCTGGTTTTGTAACTACCATTCATTACTACATGGATGAAATGAAGTAAAATTCACCTAAAAAAAATGCCTTTTGCAAAAAGAAAAATGTACTAAGTTATATAGCTCTGCTGCAATGATATGAAACACAAATTACTTGATTAAATGGTTGAATTGTCAGTGTATGACTGTTAGAGGCAACCTGCGGACTAGATACTTACCAGAAACAAATTAATATGTGCGTGGTGAAGATCTTTAAGTACAATTGTGGCCAAAACCTTGTTAGAATGTCAGGATATCATGAAATGGGCCATTTTTAAGTATTCTATCTGCATCCTATAATGATACCATTCTGTACTAGGGCCACAATTATCATGATACGGACAAGATCATTTCATCTATAACAATTACTTGAGTAACTTTATTTTGATCATAGAGAATCATATGAATGTACTGTGCTGCCTTTTTCTTTCATAATCCTCTAGTTTTGTTTCATGAGGGTCAATCAGCAAGTAAAACTGGAACAGAATGATTATGATCAATTTCCATCAGCAGGAAGAAAAGGTTGAGAAAAGCAGGATAACCTTTTATGACAGCTATTGGTCCCAGCTGTGGTAGCGGGAAATGAGACACTAGAAGAGGTAGAACATGCCATCTTATCTGGGCACTGTGATTCTTCAACTTTAGAGCACTGGAGAAATGAAGGCTTAGGCTGCAGTAACTCCTTCTGGGTCTCCCTGTGAAAAGTCGAAGAATGCAAGGGGTTACTTAACCATGGAGCAGAGAATACCTCCTCAGCTCCTTCCTCACAAACTGAGAACTTCTTGTATTGCTTTTCATCTGTATCTGTAAACCAGTATCCCTCTGATGGTTTTGCTCCAACTGTGTGTTCAAGTACTCTTTTGGCTCCATGAGTGGTGGGATTGGTCTTGTAAACAAGGGATATTTCTCCTGGAGGACCAAGCCTCAACTCTAGCTTTTTGTCCTCTGATGCTTTGTGGCTTTTATGCCATTCTTCTTTCTCAGATGTCATATTGAAGCCCTGAATATATTCCTCCATCTTTCTTTACCAGAAAATAGAGCTGAGCAGACAAACTTGATAATATTCTGCTTCAATCCTTTCTCAGGAGCTGACTGTTCAAGTAGGAGGTAAACAATGATATAACTTGCAATGAAAGAGGCAAATTGCAAAAGGAAATGAGAGGGGAAACAATTCAACAAGACAATAGGAGAAATTAAGATCTCGAGTTCTAAGGTTTAGGCACATAGATTCCTCCACTCCTATAGAACTACTTTCTAAAGCTAGCCTAAAATTTATTCTAATTTTTCTGAAGAAGAGGGGGAAAGGGGAGCATCAACAACCTGAAAGGACAAACTCGACTCTAAGAAGGAAACACAGTATCGTATGGCAAGCTACCTAGGGAGTTATAAAGCAAGTTGGCATTTTGACTCTGCTCAACTTTGTCTTAATTTCCCACTAAATGGGGATAAGATAAAGACTGAAAGGATGGAGCAACAAGATGCAAATGCACATAAATTTCTTGACCCCAAACTACATAGTAATTTTCTTTCAAGGATTTGGATTTTTTTTAGCCAACTTTTATATTCCGAGTTCAGATTTCTTCCCCATGAAATCGTAAAAAAAACAAGCCTACGATTTTATGTTGTTGGGCTTGACAATAGTGGAAGTTTGCTTGAAAAAGGAGAACTATCGTGGGACACGGGAAATGTTTTTATGCTTAAATCAGTAAATATGTTGAAGGAGAGAAAACAATTTATAGAGTAAATGGTTGGTGAAAAAATATTGAATCTTAGAATATATTTATTTAGTTGGTGATTTAAGATATTTAAGGATCTTAATTATATCGGCTCATTTTAAACTACAATTTCTAATCATTCACGGCTAGAGCTTCTTCTTTGTGTACCATCATTTCATAATCAAATTTTAAACATCATAAGTATTACGAAAGATACATTTCTTATAGTCTACTTTTAAATTTGAATTCCAGGGATGCACAGCTAAACTGCGTTATAAATGGCAATATCTATCAATAATGCACTCAAAAAAACAATAGACAGATGTCCAAGACGAAGCATTGCTGCTATCCTATTCAAGAAGCAGCGTCCAAACCTCCTATGATGGTCCCTTCATAGCAGACTGACGTTGACACTACGAGCTTTAGTATTCCTTTTTCCAGCAATATCCTGTTAATGGTTTTTTTGAATGATGCCGCCTCTCATCTCATTGTCAAGCTTCTATCAAATAATGCTCTTTACTCCTAAGCCTACCATAAGTTTGGTCTATTTAGGACCAGTATGAGGCAATTGAATGGCAAACTTTATGTCTCTTATATCTTAATTATAACAAACAGTAAAATGCTTTTGACTTTTGATCAAGCAAGTAGCTAAAAAAAACGTGTGGTGGTGACTACTTAACCCTGTTGGAGACGACTTACAAGCCACCAGTCTAAGGGTCCACCCGCAAGGAAACCCTCTTGGCTGCTAGGGAAATGTCTCAAACACATGCAGCAGCTCAAGAGTAGATTTCCCACTTCACCATCAACTAGCTTGCCTGCCCTGTAACAAGTTATTTTAATGTGGCATATAGAATTGTGCATGCCATGCTAGCTAGTAGTATACATTGCTGAGAGTAAATTAGTGAAGGGATCCATCATGAAAATTGTTGAAACTTTCATCTTTTTTGGCATGCTTTTGCCACCCCGAGCTTGATGGGTGCGGGAGGTAAGCCTGCCAGGTCTTGAAATGTAGGAGCCGGATTTTGTTCTTTTTCAAAGGAATCAACGGGATTGTTCAATGAATTCATTGAACAAAGATCAAGTCATCCATTTCATCATTAGCATCACAACACTTCATGCACCGAGCATCTCTTGTGGCTTGCGGACCCCTACAATCCCACTTACTTAGATATGACAGAAAGCTGCACTGACAATTCCCAACTTCACTTTCTGGGTCGCCCTTTTACCTTTCACCTTTTAATTTTTCGCCTTTCCTTTCAATTCTAGATTGTTATTATCATTACAATTTTGCCTACCTACGTATCTATTCCTCTCACTTGTGCAAATTGCATACTTGGTGTTTGTGGCCGTGATAATGGTTTAAAAAGGAACAATAAGGTTCATGTGTCTCTTCTTGATTGCACCTGTAAAATCTGCGAGCATACCCCTAAGCTACATGAAAGATACACAATCTTCAGAAATAGTGGAAAAAGCAAGATTATGATATGGTGATAATTACTAACCTCAAGCTGATTGCTTTGTTCATCATGATTAGTTGTTTTAATAAAACTATAGTTTTCTTTATCTGCGTTATCTAAAGTTGACTAAAACCCAGTTTTGTTATGTTGCTAGGTTGTGTTTTTGCAAAAAATTTAAAAAAAAAAATTTAATTATTATTTGTTTAAATATTTTTAAATTGTTTTGATATATTAATATCAAAAATATTTTAAAAAAAAAACATTATTCTAATGTATTTCTAAATAAATAAAAAAACTTTAAAAAAAAAACCAATCTACTACTTTGATAAACACTTATCTAAATCAACATTGACACACAACTGAAAGCATTGTTTTCATATCTCAATCATTTCAAAACCAGATGGAGGATTAAATATTGTTTCCCTTTGAATTGTATGCCCACTTGTACATGGAAGATGTTGTCAGCAACAGGGGCGGGATTGGGGGGGCTTGCAAGGAAAAAACAATTTCCAGTTCTTTTTTTATAAATTAGATTTTTAACTTTAAAAATAAAAAAATTAAAATTTTAGGGGCAAAACATGGTAAAAGTAGAAGAAAAATGAATTTTGGTGTGCAAGGAAACCTTTTTCCATAATAAAATTTCAATAGACTCGTAGGTTCAAATTCTTTGTTTTAAGGATGTTGTTAGACTTGCAAATGAAGAGGATCAAATAAATGTGAAGCAATATCATTTTATTTTAGCTAAATGATCCAAAACTATCATGAATTTTTAATCAAATAGTTTCTAAATCTTAATTTATTTTATTGGAAAAATTTTAAAAATACAAAAGTATTTTTTTGTGGACGCTTTTACCGACAGAATTACAGTTGGATTTAAACAGAGAAAGCTATACAATGACAAGTCACTTATACCGACAGAATTGCCAACAGATTGACAAATAGAAACATCTTGTCGGTAAGTCCATCGATAATAGTTAATATATGAACTGGTCATCGACCATCCCCTCCCTTATTTCTCCTTCTTCCCCTTTGCAACTAAACAAACCCCCTCACCCCCTTCAAATCTGCAGCTAACAGCCTCCCTCCCCTATGGAATTTTATATTTTGTTGTCGAGTTGTCAATTGAATGGTTGGGTCAACTTCTAGTGCTAGCAACATGCATGGAGTTGAAACTAACAACAGTAATCCTTATAGGACTATGGTTATGGATGCGATGAGAATGAATCATGGTCATACTAGTCAATGTTCAATCATAGATGAAGAACGTAATGCAGATGCGGCCAGGTTTTTTGATCTTTTGAAAGATTCTCACAAACCATTATAGGATGGTTGCACAAATCACAGTAAATTATCGGTCGTTGCACAGGTGTTTACCATCAAGTCAAATTATGGGTTGAGTAAAACCGGTTATGATAGAATTGTCGAATAGGCGAGAAGCATTTTACCTGAAAGGAACAGGCTGAAAGAGAACTTCTATGCTGCTAAGTCCATGATGAAACCCCGAGGATACCAGAAAATTGACATGTGTCCAAACTTCTGTATGTTGTACTACGTTGAAAATGATGAGCTGACCAAGTATAGGACATGTGGGCATTCCAATTATAAACCCAGAACTGGCAGAGAAAAGACTCTTGTAGCACATAAAAAACTTAGATACTTCTCAATCACACATAGACTACAGAGGTTTTTTATGTCACTAAAGACTGTTGAACACATGACATGGCACCAATCACATGATGCAGTGGATGGAGTGATGGTGTACCCTTCTGGTGGTGAAGCATGGAAACACTTTAACAGTGTGCATCCTCACTTTTTAGCTGAATCAAGAAATGTGCATCTTGGGCTATATATAGATGGATTCAATTCATTCGAGTCATTTGTTGCTTTTTTTTCTTGTTGGCCGATAATGCTAACGGTTTGCAACTTACCACCGGGGATGTGTATGAGGGTAAAGTTCATGTTTTTATCTATGGTCATACCCGGTCCTAATAGTTCCGGCCGGAATATAGATGTTTGTCTTTGACCATTAATTGATGAGTTGACGCAGTTGTGGTCCTCTAGGGTGTTGACTTATAATGTATTGACGAAACAGAAATTTATTATGAGGGCAGCTTTGATGTGGACTATCAATGAGTTTTTGGCTTATGGAATGGTTTCTGGTTGGAGTACATATGAAAAACCAACATGTACATACTGCATGAAAATTAACAAGGCACTCACGCTAACAAACGGGGATAAAGCATCTTTTTTTTACTACCACCAGCATTTTTTGCCAACGAATCATAAGTACAGAAAGAACATAAATAATTTTTTTATTGGCATAATTAAAAAGGATGTTGCACCCTCGCATCTTTCTGGTGAAGAATTGTATGACGTGATGTAAGAGTACGGTGACATTGTGTTTGGTTTCCAATCCAATAAGCAGAAGTTTCCTGGTTTTGATTTGACCCACAACTGGGTAAAGCAAAGTATTTTCTGGGAGCTTTCTTATTGAAAGACCAATCTCCTCCATCATAACCTTGACGTCATGCACATAGAAAAGAACATGTTTGAGAACATTTTCAACACGGTCATGGACGTGAAGGGGAAGAGAAAGGACAACATCAAGTCTAAAATGGATATAACATTGTTTTGTCATTATAAAAATATAGAGTTGGTTTATGTCGGGTCACGGGTCGCAAAGCCTAAAGCAAGTTTCGTCTTATACAAGAATGCACAACTACTAGTCTACCAATGGCTGAAGAATCTGTGTTTTCTGAATGGACATGCCTCAAACATATCAAGGTTGGTTAATTTGGAGGATTGCAGATTGTATGGAATGAAGAGTCATGACTGTCACATGCTTATGCAAACACTCATTCCATAAGCTTATCATGATTTATTGCAAAAGGGGATATGGGATGCATCCACGGAGATTAGTTATTTCTTTAGAGATATATGCTCCAGCAAGTTGTGGACACGGCACATTGAGAGGTTTGAAATGAATATCGTCCAGACAATATGCAAACTTGAGATGATATTCCCTTCATTATTTTTTGACTCGATGGAGCATTTACTCATACCTTTACCCGTACATTTACCGTATGAGGCAAAAGTTGGAGGCCCAGTCCAGTATAGATGGATGTATCCATTCAAGAGGTTAGAGATTACATGTGCAATGTAATCTTCGATACTATTTTCATTGTTTTTGTTAATTGAAAACATTCGTTTAATTTCATGCATGTACTTATTCAACCTTAAGAAAAAGGTAAAAAACAAGGCGCATGTTGAGGCATCGATATGTGAGGTTTATATTGTTGAGGAGATCTCAATATTTATCTTGTACTATTTCGAGCTTCATTTGAGAACAAGAATCAATCGTGTTTCAAGGCATGATGATGGTGGTGAAGTGTCTTCGAGTGGGAACTTGTCAATATTCTCCAATCCTGGATGACCCGCACCAAAAATATTGGCACGAGAAGATATTTGTCTGAAATAGAATTCAGATAAGCACATAATTATGTGCTATTTAACTGCGATAAATTGAGACATTTTATTCAGTAAGGTTACTACTTAAACTTTGTTATTAATGGACTATTTCTCTCTTATAATATCACAAACTCATACATTATTGAATACCTCGTAAGCAACATCGTCAATATTTACTGTCTAATAACTCATAATTGACTTAATCTTAAATATTTTGATTACAGGATGAACAATTTGCGACATGGTTCAAAACATATATAAGTACTATCATAAACTCATTCTCTATCAGGATACTTAATTTCGTTACAGAATTCTTGTTTATTGTTCATTGTTATACTTGATGTACAAGGTTTATCAAATGGGAATGAATGCTAACGCTACATTGTGTTTACTATGTTTGGGTCCTAAAAGAAAGGTGAAGTGCTACGACGGGTATTTTGTCAATGGATATGTGTTTCATAATGAAAAATATAAGGAGGGTAGAAAGACATATAACAGTGGTGTTTGTGTTAAAGGATCGACTTCTAGTGAGTTTGAAGTTGACTATGATGGGAAATTAGAAGAGGTAATTGAACTGCAATATCATAGCGAGCATAATAGAGTGTTTTTATTCAAATGTTATTGGTATGACACCATTGACAAAGGAATCAGAGTAGATTCTTATCATGATTTGGTCGAAATTAACTCAAAAGCTAGACTCCACAACGTCAACAATGTATTTGTTTTCACTAAGCAATGCTAGTAAGTTTATTACATATACACCCCTTCCTTTAGAAAAGATCGTTCAAGAGTTGACTAGTTATCCATATTGAAAACCAAACTCATGGGTCGTGTCGAGGTTGTTCAGGATGAGAACGATGACTCAAATTTTGGAGATGATGTCTTTCAAGTAAATGAATTGGTTGAACCATATCGAGTTGCTCCATCAATTGACTTGGAAGAAAATTCAAATTTTCACGTCTTCGATAATATTTTTGTTAATGGTGACGTTGGGGAGTTGAATGTTGTTCTGAGCTTCAGTAGATAAGCACAAGTCGATGAAGATGATAATAACAATGATATCAATGTAGAAGATTGTGTTGGAGCTAACGACGAGTCAATTTAAAAAGAAGAAGACAATTATGACTAACTATGAAAACACGAAAGTGTAATGCCATAAACAATAATGTAATAGTTATTGATGAAATTCTTAATAAAGAAGTATTTATTTTATTATTGTTATGTGAACTTCTGTTATTGTGTTATGCGAGCAGTTTTCAATTTAAGTATTTTCAGGATGGGTAGATACGGAATACAGAAACCATTTGGTGTCATTTACTGTGTAGTCACTGATAGAAACAGCGATGATTTTCTGTCTGTCAGTGTATTTCAGAGGCAAAGGGAATTGTTCCCCTCCCCTAGCACTATTCACTGTGCAATACACTGATGGAAACACCGACAATTTGTGTCCATCGGTGTATTTCAGAGGTGAAGGGAACTATTCCCTTCCTATGGCACTGTTCACAGTCAACAACATCGAGGGAAACACCAACGGTTCGTGTCTGTCAGTGTATTCCAAAAGCTAGGGGAATTGTTCCCCTCCCTTGGAAATGTTCATAGTTAACAACACCGAGGTAAATACCATTGAAAACACAAATGGAAACATCGATGATTTATTTCCATCGGTGTATTCTAGAGGTAAGGAGAATTGTTCCCCTTCTCATGTCGGTGATGGCAATTAAAGTGCACTGTGTAAGTGTCAAGTTCCCGAGGGAATTACTGACAGACGAGCGAATTCCAATACCTTGTTAATTAATGCATCCTTGAATGTGTACTGTTTACTTTTTTACCGATGGAATCATGGATAGACCGCCACAAATCTAGAGGGTTTTTTGAAAATTTTAGTGCGAAATGAAAATTTCAAGGTGGAGTTACCGAGGGAATAATTAAAAATAATATTATTTAATAGTTTGTCGGTGATTCCTTCGGTAAAAACAAGATATTAAAACCTAGTGAGGACACCAGAACTTCATTTTCTCAATTCTCTCATTCTCTCACAAACTCTCACTCTCAAGTTCTCTCATTCTTTCCACTCTCACAATCTCAATCCTCTATTGTGTCAAGATATTCGAGTATTTTTTCTCAACACAATTAACAGGTATATATGATGAATCTTTTAACAAATCTTTTTTCTTATTTTTGTTCTGTTCTTTGGTATATTAACAATAATTTTTTTTTTTTTTTGTATCACACATAGATAAACTCTGAAATTAAGCATGCCATTAAGGTAACCATTTTTCATTCCTAAAGCCTATATTTGTTTTTGTATTTTTTTTATGTCTATTTCATTATCTACATTGCAATAATGTTTTATTGTGTTTGATGAATTTTAATTGTTATTGTGAAATTTGTAGTAGAAACGTTAATTGAATATATAGGATTAAATTTGATTTTTTTTTCTATTTTATTATCTACATTGCAATAATTTTTTAGTGTTTATTGAATTTTAATTGTTATTGTTAAATTTGTAGTATAAATGTTAATTGAATATATAAGAATAAATTTTATTTTTTCTATTTTATTGTCTACATTGCAATAATGTTTTATTGTTTTGTTGAAATTTAATTGTTATTGTCAAATTTGTAGTATAAATATTAATTGAATATATAGGATTAAATGTAATTACAAAAAATTATTGTTAATTTAGGATTAAAAACATTATCACATTGAAAATAAGATGAAATTGAATAATCCAAAATTATTGGTAGAAATCCAATAAAATCAACTGATTTGTAGCATATAATTTTATATATTTACATGATTGAAAATTCTGGGTAGTTTTTAGTATAGGGGAGGTGCTGCTGAATTTGTTTTTTTAAAAAAAGAAAAATTAATTATGTAAATATTCATCAAATTTGTGTAGATGCATAGAGGAAAATCAACTGCACGTCATGAGCACATGATCACAGTTAGGTCTTCTAACAACGATGATGACAACGTGTCATTGGGTGCTAACCAAAAAGAGGCATCTATGTCGACTCACGATGCTGCCTCTTACTATTCCACAACATAGAGGCAGTGTCCCTTCACAGCAGGATCCATTAACCCGCAAGTACAAAGCGTATTGGAAAGACGACCTTTCAATGTAACTTTGTTTTGCTTTGAGTTGGTTTGTGTTTAACAATTTATGAATAACTAATATTTCATTAATTTTATCAATTTTTATATTCACAAACAATGAGGCCGCTCAGGTAATAACATCGGTGTTTAAATCATCGATTGAGATTCTATTGTTTCAATGGAGTCAGGTTTCCAAACATCTTGATTGGAAACCTCATGTCAATGCATGGTTAACAAGATTTAAGGTCAGTGTTAACTTAAAATTTTAACTATTTTTTATGTAAATTCATTTACTTTATTTATATTATTGATTTATTTTTTTACAAATTATTAATGCAAGGGTATTTTTTAAGTAGGATAGAGAAAATGACAATGTTGCGATGAGAGTTTGGGAGAATCACACTACAATTAGGTAACAACGAGAACAATACAATAATTATTTTTTATCTTAAATATTAAAATTTCAGTTGTCATTAACTGATATAGAATACATTTGTGTCATATAGGTTGCGTGATTTTTGGTAAAAATATGCCAGAGAAAACACTCTACCAGTCTGGAATGACGTGGTGGTTTGGAAGGATTTCAGGCCGCCATACATTTCGGAGGATATATGGGCAGAATATACTCAGAATGTGACGTCCAAGCATTTCACACGATGCTCGCAATCCAATGTGAGGAACTAGAGCCAGCAAATTCATGCCTCGATTACCACGCATACTGGCGGCTCTATTCCTTTCATTTTGCATGCGAAGTAGATGGTAAGATCAATTTTAATCACATCTATCTTTAATTAATTTGTTGTTATTAATAAATATATTTAACTTGCAACATTGTTTTCTTACAGGCTACGGCTCTTGGACTTGAGCCGAGCGCAATTGAGCTTTTTGTGGAGACGCACATGCGAAGTGAAGACCGCTAAAAGGGGGTGCAACAGTTTGTGAACAACCATGCTCAACACTTTGTCGTATGTTCGTTCAACCATTTTCTTTTGTAAGTTATTATTTTCTTGAATTGAATTTGATGATTTTAATTTTTATTTCCAGGAGACATATAACAGCCGGTTGAGAGAGAGATACGGGGACGATCCTTCGACCTACCGGGATTTTAATCCGGATTTATGGATGGAGGCAGGATCGTCTGGTGAACCCAATAGAAATCGGGTGTATAGACTCTCTAACACTACCGCCGAGAACTTATTGACGGCCCGTAGTGTCTAAACCATTGGGAGCTCGCAATTAATATCGAGCACCTAGTCTTAGGAGTTCGCGGCCTTGCAAGAACATACGATTCATCTCACAGAAAAATATGAACGACTCTCGGCAGATTATGAAGAACTCCGCTGCATGGTCATAGACACGAGATCACAGATGGGTGGTACGTGTGCGCTCTTTTTTTTGCCATTTGGTCCTGGGAACAACCAGCCTCCTCTCCTTCTCCTCTAGCGCCGTCATTGTTCTAGTTTAATTTTATTTGAACATATAAATTTGTAGTAAATATTTGGATTTTATATTATTCCAATTTATTTTTACATACTTGAATTTTATATGATTTTATTTTTTTTAATTATTACAGACGGATATATCGACGAACATAATCCATCGGTATCTTCTAGGGAGTTTGAAACAATTTACTTCATATGCCACTATCAGTGATGGAATAATTTTATCGGTATTTAATTTACAGAGGGTTGGAATAAAATTATAATAAATATCACTGCCAATCACCGACAGAATTATTTTGTCAATATATTAAAGCGAGTAATTTTTTTAGCGTATTTTCCATCTAAAAAACCGTTGGTGTTTTTTTTTACCGAAAGAAATGAAATTACTGATGAAAGGTTTATCGACGGACAGTTTCTGTCCATAAATCTATCGGTAAAATTCTTGCTGACAAAAATAGTAGTGTAAATTAATACCGACAAAAAAATTCCATCAGTAAAACTGTTAAATGTGGTGGTCAAATAATAAAATCACCATAAAGTTTTAAATTAATATTTTTATTATTCATGATGTGTTAGAATTATAAAAAATATCATAATTATTGGATTGTCATTTTTGTTTTGGACTTTAATAAATAAAGAAATAATGTAGATGAAGAAAAATATGTTGACCTAAGCATTAATCATTCAATGTTTGTCAGTATCAGATACGATCTATCCGTAAAATATCATTGAAGCCAAGGCACCCCTAAATCGTCACAGAGATTTTACCCAATGGAAATAGAATTTGCATAAAAAAAATAAAAATTCAAAAAATCGAAGGATCATATTGAGGATGGTAGTTGATGAGTGAATTAATGAAGCACGTGCGGAATAACAACTGATTTGGTTTTAGTAGTTGTTACTTTCTAGAGGAAAACTCGTTGTATAAAAGGAATGGTAAGGAACGTAATGCACAAGCAATGAAAAATATCATTTTTTGCTGTCGCAATTCCAATCCTTTCTCTTTTCTTCTTCTTCTTGCTTATTTTCGTAATTGCTTTGTCCAGGTAAGATCTTAACAGATTAGAGCCTTTGAAGAATAGCGCAGCATACTGGATGAGTAAATGCAACGTCTGCCTGGAGAATTTCAACAGCAGGAGGTGGAAAATCAAAGACGATTGGAAGAACAAGCCAGGAGGAATGATTAATTCAGCTTACAACCGGATCAGTGAATAATGGTGGCTACACTCAAGACAGTAGTAAGCAGTCAAGAAGCTGACTGGAAAGAAGGAACAATCTAGTTGATGGAATAATTCCAAATCACAGAATGAACACGTGAATGGAAGGTATAAACACAGAATAATTCCAAATCTAGGGTAGAATTGCTAACTTTAAAAGGGGAGAATCCACGGGGATGGATAAAGAAATGTAAGAAGTTTTCAAGATGCATTTCACACTAGTTCATCAATTGGTGGAAATAACATCTGTTTCCCTGGAAAAGGAATGGCTGAAATCTGGGCAGTAATGACTTGGCTAATCAGGAAGAATTCACGAAGGCCATTTGTACGTATGAGGTTTGGAAATAAGGAATATGTTGATCCATGGCAAGGAAATGCATAACCAGATTTAATAGTTTCACCGATGAAAATTTATATTGGTATTACACTACCAATCCATCGGTACGTATGTTACCGACGAACTCACGGACGAAAACAATCCATCGAAAAAACTCTCGTTGATAATTTATGGATTATCGGTGAGTCTATCAGGAAAAAATATATCGATGGATTTACAAACAGACAAAGCACGCCAAAAATCAAATTTACTCGTTTTATTCTGTTGGTATATCCATCGGTAAATATAACATATCTTCGATAGAATACCATCAGTAATCTCGCCAGTGTGTTAACAGTAGCAGTGGCATTTGCAATAATTTTTTTCCAACTCTATAGAATATAACAACGGTCTAGTTCCATCAGTAACCCCATCAGTAATAATAGCATTTATAGTAGTTCTTTTCCAACTCTCTAGAATATACCGATGAAGTTGTGTCGTCGGTAACCCGTCAGTAATATTACAAATTTAAACATTTACACGTTCAAATACAATAAATCTAAAATAGAGGTGGCGCTGAAGGAGGAGGAGGAGATTGGTTGTCGCCAGGATTATGGGGCCCAATTAGGGGATGCATATGAACCTCTCATCTGTGATCTCATCTCCATTACCAATCGACATGGTTCTTTATAATCAGTAGTGAGTTGTTCATATTTTTCATTAACATGGACCGTCTGATCCTATACCCATTGGTCTAACATCGTTGTGAACTCAGAAGTTTGAATGCTTGAAATCGATTACGAGCATCTAATTATCAAAGCACTACGAATCATTCGCAAATTCTCGGCTATAGTGTTAGAGAGTCCGTACACCCGATTTCTATTGGGTCCACCAAACGATCCTGTCTCCAACCATAAATTTGGATCAATATCCGGATGGGTCAAAGGATCGTCCCCCATATCTCTTCTTCAACAGGCTGTTAATGTATCCTAGAAAGAAAAAATAAATTCATCAAATTCAAGGAAATAATAACTTAAGAAAAAATGTTGAAAACAAACATGCCAAAAAGTGTTGAGCTCGGCTGTCATTGAATTGTTGAATCCCTTTTTGATGATCACCACTCCACACATGCATTTCAACAAAAAAAACCCCTTCAAATATTACTGACGACTTTTTATTCTGTCAGTGATTCCGCCGGTAAAAAAGTGAACAGTTAAAAGATCATTAATTATCACTGCATTGAGAAGTGAACAATTCTCATGGTCTCTAGAATATACCGACGAACACATTTCGTCGGTATACCCATATGTAATGAACACCGTGAACAATGCCGGGGTGAAGGGGCACAGTTCTTATGGTCTCTGGAATATACCGACGAACACATTTTGTTGGTATACATGTATGCAATGAATATCATGAACAGTGTCAGGGTGAAGGGGAACAGTTCCCATGATCTTTGGAATATACCAACAGACATATTTTATCGATATACCCATACGTAATGTAAAGACTAGCGGTATTTCCATCGGTGTAAAGCAATGTCTGATGACAAATTGTATTTGTATTTCATATCAATCCTTCCTACAAATACTTAAATTCACAACTGCACACACAACACAATAACATCAGTTCACATCACAATAATAAAATAAATATTTTCTTATCATTCAATAATAAATTAACATCATTTTCATTACATTGAAATGAATTTTGTTCATAAATATTACATTATAGTTTATAGCTTATTTATTTGTGTTGTGCAAATTAATCAAAATTGTCTTTTTCTTTATCAATTGACTCGTCCTCGTCTCCATCGCAATTTTGTACGTTGATTTTGTCCCTATCATTTTCATTGACTTGTGTATGTTCACTGGAGCTCAAAACATCATTCAAGTTCTCAGTGTCAACATCAATAAAAACATCATTCAAGGGAAACAATGAAACTCCTAGGAGGAAAAAAAGCTGCAACCAGATCTGAAACCAAGAGCATTTATCGGCCATCAAGCATACACGAGACACTCGCACCATCAAAGTTTATAAGTCGTATTAGAGGAAGGTCAGACTTTTAGTTTTGAAACTAATGAGTGTACGGTCTGAGTAGGAAAAATCCATAATAAATATAAGGAAAAAGAGAAAAGAAATGAAGTTTTAGAAGTAATTGATATAAATATACAAGAAAAATAGTGTTCAAAGGTGGGAAGAATGAAGAAAAAAGGGAGCAATATATATGAATCAATGAGAAGGAGGTGGAAACACTAAGGATTTGGAGCTGAAAAAAGGGCAGGAAATTCTAAACAAAAAGGCATCATCGATTGGAGAAGATATACCTTAAACTTTGAAGAGATAATTTTGCATAATGAGCACACCTCTCATTTAATCTATGTTGCATTTTAAATGTTCATTGTTCATTTGTAATGATTATCTAGGAGCTTTAAAGGCAATGTGTATGCATTTGGTAGGGCAGATTTAATTGTCGAAAATGATATGCATTATTCTGATAAGTAAGTTCAAGATTATTTAAATGCATAGTTTGATGTTTATAGTTGTTATTTATCATGTCAAATGATTATTTAGATATTACTAATGATGTTTGAAAGTTCAGTTTAAGCATTTGGATTTGATTTTAATTGCATAAATTTACTAAAGCTTTGATGATCAACTGGTTTCTAGATATATTACTGGTGTTTAGCAAGCTATGTTCATGTTTGAATTAATTGAAAATAGATATAGTTCAATGTAACAGTGTTAGAGTTGGAGAAATACCATTTTGTAGTTAAGTGTTGAATATGATTTTATTGGCTTCGTTGTTTTTTTTTTCTTGAGTTTTTTTATGATTCGGGCAAGTTGTAATAAGCATGTTTGAGTTATGGTTGCAACGTTTAGGTTATTATTATGGGATTTTAGACATTTTCTAGGTTTAGGCAGGTTTTTGAATTTCTATTTGAATGTTCATAAGCCATTTTTTTAATTTCTTATAAACTAGTATTTTGTCATTTCTTGTGAGCTTCTATCGAAGCATAAACCTATATACTATCATTTCGTGCCATTTATTTGTCCATTAATTTGGTTTGGTTTGGGTCAATTGATCTAAATCAATGTTGATTATCTAGGATCCGGTTAAGACTACTAGGGGTCGTGCATTTCACAACCTATTTTTCCTTTATAATGCCTAACTATATTTTGATCTTCCATGTTCTATCTCTATATGCCTTTGATTTGATGTAATCCAGTTTGTAACTTTGATTTGGTTTTTGGGTTTTTACAATGTTCTTCATATTCTTGGTAAAAATTCAACCAAAAACACCATTTTGGTCTTCGTTCTTTCAGTTCTGAGCATGGGTCATGTTTTGGGGCTGGAAAGCTTAGTCCATATGGTTGGATCGAGCCCATTAAAGCTTAAGGGCTTGTTTACTAAAAATGAAATTTACTAAATAAAAATGTGTTTCGGGCCTTAAGTAATGTTTAGCAATCATATCTTTATAGAAAATTGAAAGGTTGTGAATTTTAGCCAAGGTTGTGTTTGACAAACACATGCTAACATTATTTTTAAGCCTTATATTTCTATTTTTTATTTTTTTCCAAATGCAACCTCAATCAATTTCCAATTAAATTTTATATTTTTAAAAGGAAACTTATATATAAGGCATTTTTCCGGTATTAAATAAAGTCGTTTTAAAAACAAAAAAAACTTTTTAATTTTATATAAAAAAATAGATTTGTGTTTAAAATTGCATATAGCTGAGTTTCTCCAAAAAAAAATCATATTTTCATTTTTAATAAAAAAAAAAGGAGAAAAAAATTGCATGATTTAGCATACAAAAAAATTCAAAAAATAGTTTTTATATTTTACAAGCATATAGATTTTTTTTAAAAAAAAAAGTTTATTAAAGTCATTGGACTTGGCCTCAATTTCAAAATCACAGAAAAATCAATTTTTTATTTTTAATATTAAGGATTATAAACTTATACTTATGATGTATTCCCGATATTAAAATAAACAAATGTAAAAAATACGTTATGGTTTTAGAGTGGCTAGGCTTGACCCATAAAGTCATGATCTTCTTTACTAGGTGGATCTGCTTTAACAAATAAACAAACCAATGGTTAGAAAAACACAATAAAACCTTAGTAATAATAAGACAAATGAGCAATACAGTTTATCTTAAATAGGATATACTTAGAGTAATATTGTCCTTTTTATACACAACAAGTCTTCTTATCCAAATTTTAAAGACCAATTAAGGTTTCAAGTAATTAAAATAGTAAGTAGAAACTCCAAAGCTTTTAAACTATATAAAAGATAAGAATTATTTGTTTTTTTCATATCATATACAATTTTGATTCAGGAGGATAATCGCGGCAGTGCTAAATTGTCACTGGATTCTTTGTAATAAAAGATATTGCAAGAGTGACTCAAACTCAAGAATCAGCTTCCCGAAATAAACTTGATTGTGTTTAAGATTTGCATTGAGCAGAAAAGCTTTTTATAGCTATATAGGAGTCTGTTTTCAATGGTCAAGTTGTGTGTTTGCCTTTTTAAACCCTGTTGCATATGGTTGCATCCTGTGTCGTTTGATAGAGTATTTTGACAGGTAACTACGAGGGAGAAAGGGCAATACCACTGTTTTACGGAAACAAAACTATAGATAGGCTAAAACTTGATACTATCGGCATGAATGTACTGCTTCATGCATGGTTGCATTTTCCATTTGCTTGTAATGAATCATATAATGTGTTGCAAAGAACCCGGCCGGTCCTTCCCCTCTTCTTCTTCTCCGCCGCCTTTATCATCCTTCTTTCTGGAAATGGAAAATATTCTAAACAAAACCATCTTCTTCTTCGCCGCCTTTATCATCCTTCTTTCTGGAAATGGAAAATATTCTAAGCAAAGCCAGCTTACCCTATACCGTCAAAGATTAGTATGTTGAGTGATTGGTTATTGCACATGTATTGCCATTTGTTTAACTTGTGGAATTGTTAAAGCATCTCCAACCGGGAAGCCAAAAGAACATGCAAAAGAAAAATATTGTAATTTTAGTTGTTTTGTTTGTTTCTGTCCACTCCAACGGGTCAGCTAAATTGACAGCTAAAATAGTTGTTGAACACTGTAAATGTTATTTCTATATTTCACTGTAGCAAAAGACAAATGTAAATAACAGTGTTGGCTATTGTTTTTTCTTCTTCGATTTATATCCGTTGGCTAACGTCTTTATTTTGTATTCGTTGGCCAATGTTAATTTTTTTTCATTTAAAAGTAGAACAAACAGAAGGAAGAAAACAACATTTAAGCAAAACAGAAGGAAAAAAACTTACCTGCAAATTTCACCCTTCTCTCTAATTTAGAAAAACAAGAATCAATAGTTCTCC
>Ga0325414_1001967_pt1 | contig 20405 bp, 9 predicted proteins | sample PopdelMetagenome_8_FD_206183 | JGI IMG/M metagenome (GOLD analysis project Ga0325414, IMG submission 206183) | Populus deltoides microbial communities from Bellville, Georgia, United States - Leaf-PdKOR-R3 | ecosystem: Host-associated > Plants > Phyllosphere > Phylloplane/Leaf | place: USA... | reverse complement strand
GGGGGCTTCGACTGGTTTTTTTTTTTTTTTTTTTTTTGAGCTTAAATTTGCAAGTGAATGAAAAGCGACAGTAGCGATAATGACCCGACAGCCTCTCTGGCACTTTAAAACTTTTCGTTCTCTTTCACAGCCCCTCTGCACCACCTCCTACCGGAGCTAACAACTCTGTTCACACTACCACGCTCTTGTGTAAATCTACATATTCCTCTACTGGTGCGCATCACTGTCATCATTGGCTGTTTATTATACGTTTCCACTCCTATGATGTTTCTCTGTAAATACAACAACGAAAAAAAAAATTATTAATTTGTAGGAAGATATTCACGATGGAATGTAATTTTGTGGCTGTGATTTTATTGAAAGTTTTTTAATTTCTTTTTTATTTTCGTATTCGACCAAATGCGCAGAACCACTTTTAAATCAAAGAAATAAATATAAAAATATAAAATAAATTTATATTTTAAATAGTTTTAGAGTGAATTTATGTATTTTTAAAGTTGAAATTACAATAAGATATGCACCTATTATTTACTTTTGTTTTGTTTGGAGAAAATAACAAAATAATACTATTTTGTTGATTAAATTATCATATATTTGTTTTATGCTATCATTGAATTATCATATTTTATAATGGGTTTGAATGATGTTGAAAATTTATTTAAAAAACATGATAATTGATATATTTATGTCTAATTAAAATTGAGATCCACTTACTTTTTGGATTAAAACTTTGTTAGAATTTAATCTTCAACATATACCTTTTAACATAAAACATTAATATAATTTAAATAAATTATAGGTGAATGATAAATTGATCTAAAAAAATCTTTAATTGATATGTTTCGATTAAACCTAAAACTCTTTAAAAGTTTCTATCATGTTTAGAAAAGAAACAAAATTTTCTTGTTGTTTATAAAGTGAAAAGTTAAAAGGTTAAGATTGGACTCAAATGACACCCAGAATTTTAGAAGGGAGAGATCATAAGCAAAGTGGATTGTGGGCTTAAACCCACACGCACACTGACTGACATGGCTTGGCTCAAGCTTTGGGTCCGGATCTAGATTTGATTGTATTGTAATATAATATTTCGGATCACAAAAAATTATTTTTTGTCAACTGAGATTTGAACTTAGGTCTAGTTCATGATGAATTATTTCTTCTAGCCCGTTGTTTTGTCAAGTTCAACCCATAAATGTTAACAGTCTCTTTTAGAAGCATTTTATGCGAATCTAAACAGTTTTTTTCAACTTAAAAAATTTAGATTTATGGTCATTATATTCAAATTTTAATTATTGATTTATGGTGAAAATTAATTATGAATTATTTCTTTAACCTTTTAGCTCCCAAAATTCACTATAAAAAAATAAGCGAAGAAAGAGTTTCAGACAATGTTTTTTAGATTTTCAAACACTCTTCTTCACCTTATTTTTAGTGTTTTTGTTTTTTATACCTTGGTTTTCCTCTTATATATAAATTTTAGATCAATCTTATATTGAGATATTTGAGTTATGTAATTTTTTTTGTTCAAATATCTTGTTTAGAAGTGCATTATATTATTATTTTATACATAAAGCTAAAACGTGTGATGTTTTTACTGTTCACCCTATCATATTTTACTATGAATTACAATAGTGCAATTTTTTTAAAATTTCAATTTGATTCTTATTTATTTTTTTATTTTTTTATTTTTTTGCATAATTGGGTCGTTTCGAGACCAAATCAGAGTTCAATTGCATGTATTTTGATAAGGGATGGTTGAATTGAAAGAAAGAGAATTGAAGTGACATAAATAGCGAATTGAAAATTCAAGTCAAAATTTAATTAAGTCTCCCATATTTTTTAACTATTAGGTGACCCGTCTCTTGAATTTTACAAAATTCAATTCTAGTACCAAACTTCATTTTATTTGTTTTTCGGTTGGAGGAGAGAGAGGAGGTCATTAGATTCCCGTATAGAGAGAGTAAATGTTTGTTGGTGAGGAATTCTACCACTAAAACGGTCTTTTTTGTGTAAAATGGTTTCATATGATGAGAAAAGTTAACAAGGTCTCTAATGGTGTTTTCTAGGTGTTTTGGGCTAAAAATAGGTTGAAAATAAGTTTTTTGATAAAAACAAAGGGTCTTATTTTTTCTGCCACCACAGTAGCTGGATCTTAGGGATGAATGGATGATGCATCAATTAAACTTAAAAAAATATATAGGCCATTTCTTGATTGGGTCAAACACCAGGCCTGGTTTTTTTCTTTAAAATGATTTTTTAAAAAGTAATGCATTAGTTGATATTGTTTTGAGATTAAAAAAAAGCAAAAAAGGCCACATTGTAATTTTTGGAGAAAGAAATAGAAAAGAAGAAAAGCCTACAAGGACAAACCGTTCTATTGTCGCTGACATGTGCTGCATCAAAAGAAAAGGAATGCGATGACACATTCAATAACATGGTGGAAAAGGTCGGTTTGACCATCGAAAGGCTCTACACGTGTCGTCCAAAAGGCATGGGCGCCTCCCATGCGTTGGCGCGTGGACTGCACACTATAATAACTTTTTAGATTTAAATATTAATTAATTATTATAAAAAGACTTGATTTCCATATAATTAACAACACTGTTTTTAAAATTAGTTTTTATTAGTTATGTTATAATAAAAATAGATATCTATAAGAAAGATAATGATTTAAATTTTAAAAATAAATGTTTTTTAGCAGATGGATTTTTTTTACTAATGCATTTTTTTATGAAAACAAATCTTTTTATTAATAATATTTTTTAAAATAAAAAACTAAAGCCCATCAAAATAAGTATTCATAAAATTCTCAATCATTTAAATTAAAAAGGAAAGAACAACCAAAACTCCCTCACTTGTTTGTTTATTTATTTCATTTTTCTTATGAAAATATATTATTTTACGACAATCATTGTTTTAAAATAGAAACTTACCATGAATTAAAAACAAAAACTCAATAAAAAAAATCATGACTATAATTTATGCACGATAAAATAAAAGAATAATTGATATAAAACATCATGTAAGAATTTTAAAACAAAAAAATAACAAAACAAATATTTTATTCTCCATCAATATTCATGAGCATATTTTGTTTTTATATATTTTGCATATTATATTCATAAATAATAACTTACAAAGTAATTTTTAATATTACTATAAAAAAAATATGATTTCATTTGAAAATTATAAAAAACTGGATAATATTTTAAATATTATTTTAATTATTTTATTCATACAATTTCTGATTAAGAAAAAAAAATGGTAATATAAGAAGAAAAGGACATGCATACCGGTGCTTTTTTTGTTTTTTTTTTAATTGTTTTATCATTTTTTTATTTATTTTTAAATAAAATGGATGATGCATTATATTTAGAAACAAAATACCAAACACATACCATAAATTTGGTTCAAAAACAAAAAATTAAACCAGTTAAAAAAAACCTTGTATATTTTAGATTTATCTTTTTTTTTATAAGATGACGAACCATTATCTTGAATCTTCATTATTTAAGATGAAACCTGACATAAAAAATAATTTTTTTCATTGCTTGAATGTGAATATTCAAATATTTTCTCTCTCCCCTTCCTGCTTTTTATGATTGTCTCTCCTCCCTCTCAATATATAATGATCAAAATACAAATTAATAAAATAAAATTTAGGATCTAAATATAAAATACTCAAATGATGGGTATCAAATATATAAAAACTCGAAACTTTACGAATCAAACTATAATTTTCCACGTATTTTTTTCTTGTCCTTTCAATTTTGTCCCAGCAACAAATTATACTTTTTTTCTTCAGAAAATAACATTTAATTCACAGACAAGAACACTTCCAGAGACATTGTACACGTGATAAAATACAAGTAAAGTTAAAATATAACTCACAAATAGATCATGCAATCATCTAAGTACAGGAATGAGAAACAAAAAAAAAAAGCTGGAAGGAGAATGAACAATCACAATGTCTTAAGACAAAACCCACATTAAAGTTTATGACGGATTCTAATGTTTTCATCCATTTTTTTTTTTATATGGTCTCTCACCATTAAATAGCTTACATAAATTAATGATGAGCCCGCGTTGAGTGTCTTTCGAGTTGTTTTTAACTATTTTAATTTAAACATTCCTATTGCACGTTATCACGTGTGTTGAAATCTAGGGGAAAAGATGCGAGAAAAACACCAAAGCAGTGAGTGAGAAATTTAAAATGACAAGAGCCAAAATGACATATTGCTTGCTGGGTGTTCAACCACCAGCATTTCATGCATGTCGTGGCCGGACAAGTGTATCACTTGATCAAGGATTTTTTTGAAAAAAGATTAAGTGATATGACTGAAGAGAGAAACATAGAAGAAAAAATAGAATATCGAGAAGGCGATGACACACAGAAAATCTGTTTTCGACACACTCGTACTGTTAAAAAAATTTTAATGAGACAATTATATCTACATCTTAAAAAATCGTTAAATAAAATTATAATTAATTCTAAATTAACCTTATATAAAATTCTAACAAATTATTATTATGTTAGGTAGTATTTTAAGGTATGGTTGAAATCATCTCATCAAAATCTTTCTAACAATACTATGTGGGTTGAAAACGGAGTTTTGGTATACTCTCGGTGGCCCATTATTTCTTAACCGTTAATCTTGATTTTTTTTTTTTTTTTGCCATTGAAACTTCAAAAAATTTGAATTGAATCATATAATTATTAATTAATTTAATTAAGAAATAACTTTTAAAATAACTGTTATTTTTATAACAGTTGTTTTTAATCTCTATTAAAAATTACAGTTATGTTTAAACTTAGTTATTTTTTAAATATTTTTCTTTATTTTTTCAAAACTTTTATTAAGCTTTGTCAGGATTACAAAAGAGTGAATGACACATTGATCAAATGGAAGAAATCAAAGGTCAGACAGTCTGTAAAATGTGCATGTGAGTGTGTTGGGTGGACCCCCACAACAATCTGATAGCTGTAGAAAGCTAAAGATCAACATCTGATGGCAGTACTCGATCTCCGGACAATAAAGGCAAGGGAATTCCTATTTCTTGGACTTTGAAGGTGACAGTGCGTCACAGCAATAAGCATGTTCGTCACTGCAATCAGCGTGTTTCCAGGCTCACACAATTGAGATATCCACAGTGCAATTGCATGCCTCCACATGGGCCCTCAAGCAGACGCTTGCTTTAACTCCATAGTCACAGGCCATTGCGTTCACCTGTTGAGAGAGGTCTGTAACTTGCCTCTTCTGTGAGTTTGGGAGATCTTCATGCTTCGACGAGAGTGCAGACTCTTATACGATTCAAGACTCGAAATGAATGTATTATCAACGTGAAAAGAGAAACAGCGCTCTTGTTAAAACCTGGATTCCAACATCACAGTAGGAAAAAAACACTCAAACTTCGTATATGGGAAGAGTGACAGATCTTTATGCTTGATTAATATTCGTGCAGTGATTGAATTTCGAATATTGCCTAAAATTAAGGTCACCCTGGTCTCTATTTGTAGCCATGGTCTCGCAAGCCTTGACTGGTTTTGTTTGCTGGCCACTCCTAATCATCATGGCCTTTTTTCGTTTCTATATTTTTCCGTCTGATATATCCAATTCTCCGTCTGCACTCTTTTGTCCAACGGTGATCTAATGAACTCATTCTGACTTGTATTTGTGAAAACAAACTAAAGCACAGACAGCCGGTAATGAATAATCTACATGGCATGCATTATTGTTCGGTAGCAAATTATAAGCCATCACTTATGTCTGCAGGACACAACTGCTTAATCAGTATGAGAATGTAATAAAATTATTCCATAGCTCAATCTAACACCTCAGAATTTTTGGAAGGGCTAGTTTTTTTTTATCTTCCACCATCAAAATTCGTGACCCAAGTAGCTAGCAGGATAGTAGTATATATGTCACGAATTTCCAGTGTCAAGATAGTACGTATAATGTCACGAATTTTGATTTGCCATTCAATTCTTATAACTAATATAATATATGTATATTATACTATTCACATAATATTTAACATTAATAATTTTATTATTTAGTGCGTATATACATGGACCTTAAATATATATTATTATTTTTATTTTACGTTAAAGAATAAATATTATTTTGACAAAAAATACTCAAAACATAAATATTTAAATATATTATTTAACAAATAAGAGAAAGTTGTAAAACAATAAAAACCTCGGTCTTTTGAAATCCATTACCAGTACTTAAATTGATGAGATGAACGAAGACCTTGTATGTTTACGCGGGATGCTGATTTTTTTTTTAAAAAAAAATTTGAATTTATTTTTTAAATTAAATTTATTTTTTTATTTTTTAGATTGTTTTGATGTAATAATATTAAAAATAAAATTTAAAAAATATTATTTTAATATAATTACCGAAACCGCAAATGAGTGGAGTCCTCGCGTAACTGTTCAAAAGAATGCAATGTTTTACACACAAGAAAAAACCAAGGAAACCAAGACCATCTGGCACCGGATGGCTGATGTCATTTCTTCCATCGGAACGCAACTATGCAAGTGGTACCCACCTCAACAAATGGCCTGAGTCATGGATCACCCAGCCAGCACTCCCTGCTCTGTGCCGTGGAAGGCAAAAGGGCAAAGCAAACAGAGAAAGCGAAGAGACGGACAAGTCTTTGAGTTAGCAGCAAAATAGAGGATTGCTCAAGAAGGGGGTTCTAATAGCAACAAACCACCCTTGCGGATGGTCCCGGCTGGTCTATGACCTAAAAAAAGCGGCCCCCACTGGCAAGTGTCAAATACAATGCAATGCAAGGTAAGAAATTTTCTGCATCAGTTACTGTGTGGGCACATTATTCACCGGTCAAGATATGTAAATAATCAAAATTGCCTGTTGATCTCAGGCACAAAAGAAGCAAGCAGGAATGATCGAAAGGTACGCCATATATTACGAGTACTGATTTGCAAATGTAGTACAAGGAATTAGAAGTTTATCAAATTAGAGGAAAGAGAACTGAAATGTAAAATACATAAAATATATGTTCATTTCCAAATTCTATATATTTTTTATTTTAGTCTAAAAATTTATTTATTTTTTATTTGAAAAATAAAATAAAAATCATCAGAAAACAACTAAAGAGAGAGAAAGCTTTCGATTATCATGATTTTGATAACCAAAATGATAAAATTTTATGTAAAAGGATTTTATTTGATGAAAGAAGTTTGATGATAATGATTTTTAATCTTTTTAATTGATTATCATAAAAAGTAAATCGAACTTATAATTTTTATTATTATTTCAGGTTGTTTTTGCTTTTAGGCCTCAAATGAGATTATTGAGATTTATAGGTTATTTCTTATGTTGTCACATGAAAAATTGGTTCAAATGAATTTTTTGGGTTAAAAAATAAAAAAAACTTGATTTTCCAGCCACATGAGCTACCTCGAAACTTGATAATAGGTAACGCATTATCTGATTATTTTAATAAAAAAAGGTGTACCTTTTATTGCACAAAAAAATATACAAGTCCAAGCGCATGACCCTAGGTTTCTAGACTCAATCATGTCTAGGCTCGAGTGTTGCGAGGCACGTGAGCCTCACCTCTCTTTCTCTCTCTTATTTTTTTTCAAAATCATTAATTAATACCCTCACTTTTTTACATGTATTTTTTAATTTACATTTGTTTTTTTATTTCATTTTAAATTAATACTCACTGTCTATTTTTTTAACAAATATTTATAATATAGCCAAATTTTATGTGAACAGATTTCATTTAATAAGATGAGTTTGATGTTGATGATTTTTAGCTTTCATGGTTGTTTTGATGTTGCATTTCAACATGCGTCATGAAAAAAACATTAAACTTATGTTTTTAGTGCTTTGTGATATTTTAAAATGTTAATATAAAAAAATATTTTAATATATTTTTAAATAAAAATTATTTTTAATATTTTTAAAAAGTACTTTCCACCACAATATTAAATACACATTTCATCTTGTCATAAAAACTTAAACTTTCGTTTGAGTTTTTTCCTTTTTGTAGTATGATCCAAATTTTGTTGAAAAAGTTTAATTAGCAGCATGATATACCATGTTAGGTGAATCTAAATAATTAATTTTAAAAATAATAATTTGAATTTTCTTATAAAAAAACTAACTATAAAATCTAACGAAGTACTAATTAGATGAAATGAAATTTTAATCATTGAGATTCGCAATGGGTCGAAATGTTTCCTCCGCCTTCAGCTGGGTGCTTGTGGGTCCACAGAGCTCAACACTAGATGGGCCTCGTCAGGTCTTTCTGACTGTAGGGAGGTCAGATCTGCTGGTAGTGGGCTTGGCGACAATCTTGTTCATGATTGACGTCCGCTGCTATTACTGAGGCTGTTAGATTGGGGTTCCAAGCCTTCAGCTAACTCTTCTCGGACTCCTCCCGTGTGTGTCACCTTTTGCCTGAACGACAAAGCAGCCGACATGGATAGTGGATCTTCGGAGTCAATTGCTGGTGGAATCTTCCATGAAACAAAAACAACCAGGGAAGGCAGTCCCTGATCAATAAAATAATTAACAATATTTTATGCGTAGGAATTATGATTTTTCCATGAATATGCCTGCATGGATTTTTCCCGCGCCAGGATTTTTCACGTAGAAATTTATATATTGTATCGTGTATTTATTTAATTTTATAATTTATTTTTATTGATTGATTGATACTATTTTAATTGGATAAAGAGAGAAAAAAAAATTGAAATCTGTGAATAGTGAATTTGGTTATATTGGTCACTTTTTTTCAACACATTCATTCTAATGCTTGACTTTAGGATTAAATTAATGTAATATTATGATTAATACAATAATAATAATATTTATAATATCATGTAATTATATTCTAGAATTTTACGTGTGTATTTCATTAACTAACCGCCAGCACATTTGAAATTTAATTAACATGTTTCGTGCAAATTTGTTACTTGGGCTACGTAGATGAGTAATAGAGAAATTACTACCTGCTATAACCACGCACCCAAACCTAGAGCTAATAATAATAATTGAAAAAAACTCAATGTTTTATGGAAAACTTGTATAATATTATTATACAAGTTTATATCACTTTGTTTATCATCTCGTGGAATTTTTTTAAAAAAAATATATATGGTCCTGTTTATTTTTGTGTTTTAAAAGTATTTTTTAAAAAAAAAAATTTTACTTCAAATTAATATTTTTTGGTGTTTTTATATCCATTTTGATGCGCTGATGTCAAAAATAATTTTTAAAAAATAAAAAAATATTATTTTGATATATTTCCAAATAAAAAACACTTTAAAAAACAACTGCAATTATACTTCTAAACACGCAAATAATTACATCGCCTAAATACTTCATAGGACCGCATAGTCATAATTGCTAAATTTATGACTATATTCTATGTAATAAAAAATATTATTCCTTGCATAAAAGTTAACTTATTTTACGAAATGAAATACAAATTTTTCTTTCTTATAGTTTTTTCCTCACAAGTTCGTAAATGAGCTCACTTGTTTTTTTAAAAAACTAGTTTGTTTTTTTTTGAAAAACAATGGTCTCGCTCATGAACACAATTAAAGAAGCTCATGAGCCATGGAAACTCGTTTGAAAATGAATTTTAAAAACGTAGTTTTGTTAAAATGAGCTTGAGTAATGACTCGATTCATCTACTGCTATGACAAGCAGCAACCCTCACGAGACTTGTTTTTGTTTAAAACGATGTTAGAAATTAGTTTTTAAAATAAATTTTAATTGAAAATGTATTCAAAAATAATTTTTTATTTTTTTAAGATTTATTTTTTATATCAAAACAATAAAAAAATTAAAAAAAATAATTTAAAATAATAAAAAAAAAATTAATTTTTTTAAAAAGCCGACTCTAAACATCCTAAAAAATGTTAGGATTGATGGATTTTGAAGAGTTTAGTAACTCAGAATAAGAAAAAAGTAAGCTAAAATAGGAACTTTTAGAAAAGTTCAGGTACTGAAATTATGATTATATCCGCCAAAATACATTCGCGTGACAAACACTGATCTAAAACCATGGTCCCACAAAACTAGAACAATCCTAAGCCGTTGGATGTAAAACACGTGCCCGAGTCCGCGCATTGCCTTCTTTCCGAATTTTTCTCTTCCTCTCTCTCGAAACCCGTCTCTCTCTCTTTCTCCATCTAAAACTAAACCCTCTGTCCCTCGAGTATCCACCACCATTTCCAGCTCAGTAAGCTCTCCATCTCTCTTTATTGTACTTCAGTAGCTGTTCTTTACTGGGCAGACAATTTCTGTTTGGTTGATCTTTATTACATCCATAAAAAAAGGGGATAAAACTATTTCAAGGGAAATTAGGTCAAATAAATCAACCAACTTATATCTTCTGAAAAGCACGTAAGAACCCTTTGGAAATTTCATTTCTGTTCGAATTTCTTTTAATTGGGAATTTGTTTTTCAATTTTATCTTATACCGATGTTGCTTATTTTTTAATTTGATATCTCAAGTGTTTGTACACAGGAGGAAATCTTCCTGGTGACAAATTCCAAGAGCTTGTGTGTTGAAGAGAATAGCAATGGTGGACCCATGGTGGTCTCTATTAGGGGCAGCAATTCCAGCTATAATTGCAGGGCAAGCATTAAGGATGAAGAAAAGAAGAGCTGATGAGCAGAGGTTAAAGAGCGCCAGAGGCCGTGAAAAGAGCTCCGATGAAATATTTGTTTGCGAGAGGGTATGCACTTCGAAGAGGATGCTAAAGAAGGTTGGTGCATTATCTAAAGACCCAACTATTGATACTTGTGTTACCGTTTGCGGTGTTTCTGAGCTTGATGCTTGTGCTGATGCATGTGCGAGAACTGTTTGTGTCAATCAACACCAGGTGCCCAACTGGAATGATATTTGCCTTAGGAGGTGCCAAAGTGAGTGTCTTAGGCTATCCAACTCCTCTGCAACTTCCTAAGAGGCTCTTTTGCCGTGTCTGTTATTAGTCTTGGATTGTGTTTTTACATTTCCTTGAGAAATTTCATGGTATACTTTGTTCAAAATGGATTTCATATTTTCTTTGGTTTTGGACATGCTCATAAACTGTTCGACCAATGTCCACCTAGTTTTGCCTTTCCCATTCTGTTTCATGCGAGGAAAAATTAGGTCCATTCTTTTACCGTCTAGCGCTTCTCTTCTTTCTATCTTCTGTTAGTTTTCAAGCAACCCGTGTACTTTTAAAGGACCTTGCCTGTAAATGATACGCGCACACGCATTGGGTCTATTCTGGAAGCTCAACATGGATAAAAAAAACCAATCAACGACTCTTTCATCTACAGGCAAGGGTTTTGCCACCGGGCATGTTTGATGTGATGACCAACCGAACTTGCCATCCTACCATGGTTGAACCACCAGACTCTTGTGCTTCAGTGAGCATCTCGGGTGGATTATAGGCAGTTTCTATGCATGCTTATTTGATGCTAGTTCCAATCAAAGAGGCATTGAGCCTGAGATTTGGAGGCCTAGCTGGTTTTCCTTGCCTCCTGTGGTATGCAACAATTGGCTGGGAAATTGGCATTTGCACCAATGGGAAAATAGCATGCAGCTGAATGGCGAATTATTGAAGTTAAAAGCATCACAATAAGCGTGTGTACTTAACCTGAAGACTATTTCGAGCTGATTGTGCCAATTGCAAATGTTCAGACGTCTTCAAAAGGTTTTGTTTAGATACCTTAAACCCCCACCATCAGGTCACTCTGAAATGTGGAAAGCTCGTATGAACGTTGTCCAAAAGAAATCTAGGCCCGAGTGGATAAATGGATTAGATTCGATTTCCATAAAGTCGCAAGCTCGGACTGATTGATGTTTTGCAAACTATAAATCGACATATATTGTTGATTCAGTAGATAGAGGTCAATGGGGAGAAAGTGGAGACAGCTGCAGTAGAATTCAGTTACTTAGAATTGCCTGGGATGCTTTGCGTCACCCGTGGTCAAGTTTCACCATCCCCGCACTAAACTTGGTATCAAAGGCCCAAGCTCGAGCAGAGCTCCAAGCCTAGAGAATCGGTAGATTTCAGGGTCCTGTGGCTGTTTGGAAAAATACGTATGAACTCTAAGCCGATGTAAATCAATTAAGCCTATTACAATTAAATCAGAGGTATTTCCAGTTAATTATGCCTGCCACAATTGAATCGAAGCTAAAAGACCGCTCAATCCTCCACTGCCAAATTGCTCAATGAACCAAAGAACGCTCACCTGCAGAATTTCTTTACCTTACCCTACCAGAACAAAGCTATTTATATTAGATGCCTGTTGACAATAATTTTCTACTTTCTTCTTTTATTCAGCTTTGATCCAGCAACAAGAGATGACTATGAAGATGATAAAAACTGCTTCAGCCAGAAAAGAAAATAAGGAAAAAACTAAAAGCTGCCCAAGTGGCTTAAGCCTATATTTCCACTTGAACTAAAAAAAACTTTTTTTTTGTATGCAGATTTGGGTTTTTTACCAACAAATCAACCACCTTGTTTGAAAAACACAGAATCGTGCATTTTAGTAGATTGACCTAAAAAACACGCCTTGCCCGGTTATGTGGACACGTATGCAATTCCCAGTGAACAGGTGAAGAGAATAGAGGAACTTATCCAACATAAACGGAAACAAGTTTAGAAACAAAACCTGGAATGGACTTCCCATTGCAGAGCCAGGACATCACAGGAATGACTACGAAACAAGGACAATACTACTTCTATTAATTGAATTAAACGACATTCCATTGAGCTGTCTGATGAAAGGAACTAGAAACAACTTCTAATGATTTACATGCATTTGAACCAAAATTATGCTGAAGACATTTCGAACTTCAAGAATCTAGCATATCATGCCCCTAAAACTCCGTTGACATAATGTTCAACAAAACAGATCATCTAATTTCTGCAGGATGACTGAGATCACAATTTTTTAATTAACTTTCAGTAGTAAGGCTACTATGGAACTTGTCTAGCTAACAGGGAAAGTACTTACGCAGACATGGAGAGCAATATGTCAGAAAAAAAACTATGACCTTGAACTTTCAAGTAACATTTACTTGCACATTTTAACATTGCAAATCAACAAGCTCGTTTACAATGCCTGCATTTCTTTTTGGTACTAAATGCCTAAAGTGTTCAACATAGGACTGATCCTACAAAATGAATATTTAATTAAAAGCAGAACAACTTGTACAAATCCGTAAACTATTGAAATGACATTGCTACGCATCATAAAATGTTACATATCAACCAACCCTGTCAGTTGCATTATAACATTTGAACTCTACAAAAAAAACTAAAAGCAAAAAGGTTACATCAACAATACCTGTGAAATCCCAGAACCTAGCCAGATGCAAAAAGACTCCCATCCTTCAGCCACCAACACCTTCACATCCCATTCCATTCCATCACACTGCACTTACTGACTACACATCGGCCTTCAAAAACTAAGCCTGCACAGGGTACTTCCTAGGCCTTCCTCTCTTCCTTGGCCCTGGCATCCCCATTGCATTCCCAGCCACGCCCGTTGCACTCCCACCAGAAACCTTCACCACTCTATCCCTGCTCTCCACACCAACCCTCACTGGTGTGGCAGCTGCACCATTACCACTAACACCACCACCACTACGGCCGCCACCGCTACCATTCTTATCATCCACATTTGCCGCTACATAGCCACCACCCTTATCACCTCCTTGCTGCTGCTCTGTCCCAAACATTGGCGGCATCCAATTAGGAAACCCTGAACCCACCCCACCACTTTTCCCTCCACTCCCTGCGGTACCAGGTGTAAATCCCAAAGGGAAGAACCCCCAGCAGCAATAATAACACTCCTGCCCGGGAACCAAAGGAGGCAAAGAGGGTATTAAAACAGCATGAAACCCTCTCTGGCAATTTTGGCACCTCAAACAACAATTCTCATAAACCCTAGGATACTCGTACAAAATATAACAATACGGACACGCAGTCCAAAAGGAAGACAATTTCGCTTTCTGGGACCCTTCTTGTTGATTACTCACATTATTAACATTAATTTTCACACTTTCAGCCTTTTTATCATCAACCGGTCTCTGGCTTCTCCTGACTGGTAATTTCCCAGAAGCAGACAAATCAATCTTCGAAAACAAACTCAATTCATTATCGTACAAAGTTTTTTTAGCAGTATCAGACAAAACAGCCCCAGCATCAGCGACGAGCTTGAAGGCTTGGTCGGCGAAAGGGTACTTGTTCTTGTCTGGATGGAGGAGTAATGCAAGGCGACGATACTGCTTTTTTATGAGGAAGGAATCGTCAGTTTTCTGACTAATTTGCAAGATCGAGTACCAGTCGTGTTGATTGTTGACGCGTTTTTCAGCTGATAAAAGAACATCAGCAACGGCTAAGATCTGATCTGGGCCTTCCAAAAGGGGTTCCGTTTCCTGAGCTAAAACTGCGAAGTCTTTTGTGCCGCTGAGATCTCGTGATTGTAAGAGTTTCTCAGCGATTCCGAGGAGGCGTTCGGCTTCGGCCCTGTTGGGATCTTCGTTCATTTTGGTAGTTCTGGCTGTCGGGATTAATGGTGCTTTTGGTTTTTTCTGTTCTTATGGGAGGTGAGGAAATTGTTTCAAGGGAGGAAATTGAAAAGCAGCTTGCTTGGATTCTTTTTTTCTGATGGACTGGATTGGGCTTCAGTTTGTGGAAAATGGCCTGGAGATGATGGTGCCCTTGGAAATGAGAAGTGCGTATTTTGATCTTTTGAAGCAGCAAAAAAATAAATCAGGATGGATATATTTCTACTCGTACTATTGTTATTCTCATCCCATGATTTTATAAATTGACCAGATTAACCCTATTTTAATTTTTTATGTTATCTTTTTTGATAAAGTGTGAACATTATAGTTTTTAAACCCGATTAAAAAGTCAATCTAATTTAAAATCTAAATTTTAAAGTTTAATTAAATTATTGAATTTTAACCGAGTCGGATCGACTTTATTTTCTTTTATAAAGTAAAATAATATTATTTTTTTGTTAAAAAATAAATAATTAATAATTGTAATTAAATTTTTTATTGAACTTTTTCAGATTAGCCCAAATTTATAATTGGATTACACATGTTTTTAATTTTTCTTAAACCTCATCCAATTCCAACTCTAGATTAATCCATTAGGCTGACTGAATTTTAAAACTACAGTAAATATAACTTTAAATAAGAAAAATTTATAAACTTGATCAAAAGAAAAATAAAGTTAGCATTAAGACAATAAATTTAAATATAAAGAAGATTGGCTTTGTCACTCCACATAATAATTTAGCCACACAAACAACCAATCTAACATAATAAACACATTCGGGTTAGTTAGTCATATCATAACGTTGGACTAAACAACGATGGCTAAATTTTTCTAAAGGTTTGATTGATCAATGTTTATCTTCTTACATGACTTTGAAAATGTGATGTTTTTTAAAATATTTTTTATTTAAAATACATATTAAAATAGTATTTTTTATATTTTAAAATTTATTTTTTATATTAGTATATTAAAATAATTTAAAAAATAAAAAAGATATTTTTAAATAAAATTTATTTTTTAACCCCCTCAATTTGGGTATGTTTGGGAATGCTGTTTGTACCGCGTTCTCTTTAATTTTGAATTTTTTTATTTAAAAAAAAAATATATATATATATATTATCATCTTATCAAAATAAAAAATTAAAAAAAAATTATTTTAATATATTTAAAATAAAACTATTTTAAAAAACAATCATTATCATAAACTCTCCTTCAAACTGCAAAAGTGCAAACCCAATCGGCGGCTTAATATAATGCGAGTAAAATCGACCCTCTATTTTCCCGTAAAAAATTATCTTGCCGTCTTGCCTTTGTAAATATATATGTTCATTGGTGCCAGCCGAGTACAATAAAATTTGGTTTGAGACTAGTCTTGAATACATGTTATGTTACAGTGCTTTTTTTAATTAAAAACAATGTTCAGTTAACGCAAATATATTTAAAAAAGAAAAACAATATACGAGTTAAAAACCCGACTGAATAAATTAAGTTTGTTTACTTTAATCAAATGATAAAAAAAAAAGGAAATGATAGAAAATATACCAAATTAGAAAAATATGATAACGAGTGACCTTAAAAGACATTTTTGTAAAAAGGATAAACAATTTAACTCAATTTTTTAACCCATTAAATATAAAAAAAAAAATAGTTTAAAAAATGACAAAAAAACTAACTCAACAAACTTGTAAATCGAGAAATAAAAGATTAGAAGACTGAGTCAACCCAAGTTAAGATGTAAAACTCGCGATCAATGTCATAAAATCATGATAACCATGTCGAAAAGAAAATGTAAAAAATCACAAAACTGAAAATAAAATAAGTTAAAAAACAATGTCAAACTGTATTAACTTTTCAAACTCGTGACTCAGTGCATTAAACTGGAAGCACCCTATCTTAAAAAAACCACTAAACTCAATTCCCCACCAATTAAATATTGAAGGATGAACTTGAAAAAAATATCAATTATACAAAATGATCCAAAATTAAAAATAAAAAATAAAAAATTGGGATCAAAATTGAAATACAAAAAAAAATGATTGAATTGTGAAATTGAAAAAAAATAAACAAAAAGATTAAAAAAAACAATAAAAGAATGAGGATCAAAATTGAAATAAAAAATAAAAATATTTTTTTGATTGAATTGCGAAATTGAAAATAATGACCAATTTAACAAAGTGTTCCAAAAAAATCATTTAAAAGAATGATGACCAAATTTGACAAAATAATATATCACAAATTGAGATTGAATGATGTAATTGAAAAAAACTCAAAATTTTACAAAAAAACCAAAAATAAAAATTAGAAATAATAAAAAAGAACCGATGTTGACATCCCTGTAAATTAGATGACAATTATAGAACTTTTCATAGGTAGTGCATTTTTCAAGATAATGAGAGAGAAAAGTGGGAGGAGAAGAAACAAAGGCAGCTAGTATCGCTCTACAAACTCAACACCACCACGTGTCGCTCCAACAAGAAAAGGACAGCGCGACGCTTTTACCTACACAGTGAAAGTTGATTTTTTGCTACTAGAAGGCATTGCACACTCTGCCTAAAGAGCATGAGCACCAACTATTTGCTAGCGCATGTATTGCATGCGTCAACCACTTTTATTTTAAAAAAATACATTTTATATTTATTTAAAGACCAAATTACCTTTACCCAACTTAACTACTACAAAAAAAATGTGTGAAAAGATGAAAGTGTCATTGGACTCCATCTTTGAAAATCTTACATCCAAGGGTAAGTCATTTCACTGTGCTTATCAAATGAGAAAAGACCAGCTTACCCATAAACAAACTAAAAATGACAAAATAAGCCATGTACAAGGAGCATCATGCCTCTAATAACTAGTTCAAGTTTTATTTTACGGGAAGGACATATTAACCATTCCACTTTTAGAATGAATAGTGCTTACAAGTCTGCATGAACAATATTTTTTCAAGACTTGTTAGTTTTTGTTAATTATCAAAAGTTACGCAAACAAGTTTTATGTAATAATTATATGAAATCTGGTGAGGTTCATGACCTAGTTCAAGGCTTGGATTATGGATTGAATGAACTTATTTGAATTGACCCGAGTTAATCTAAAATCACGTCGTTTTTAAAAAAATAAAGTTAAAGCCATGTTGTTTTGAAAAAAAAAATTAAGTCACATTGGGTCTCATTCGAGCTTTGATTTGGTCGAGTGGGTAATTGACTAACTTACCAGGTCAATCAGGTTTAATTGAGTTAACTCTTATCTATTTGACATAAAAACTAGCCCAAACAAGATTTGGATCGACCTGTTAAGCCAATATGGGTTTAATAACACTAGTTTATAACAATAAATCTTGGTCTTTTTTCCTTTTAATAACCATAGTTTTGAAACTTGACCCGACAGGTTGACCTAGGGCCAGAACCAAGTCAGATTTAAGAAAAAATAGAGAAAGTCAAAATCCAGGATGACTCACAACCTGGCAAGACCTTATTGCAACCCGTTGACTTTTGTTTTTGTTTTTTTACTAAAACCACGTTGTTTTGATTTTTTTAAAAGATTTAAATTGACTTGGACGATCCAGTAACTAGGTCAAAACCCGGTGATCCGGTCAAAACCCGAAACCCGGGTCTTAGGACCGGGTCGACCACTGGACCAGGTTAAAAAACTCTGTTAATAACTTCACATGTATTTCGAGACTCCTATCTAGGTTAGGTTTCCAATAACTTGTCGCGTCCATATATAGAAGGATAAACTAGACAGGTGGTTATTGCTATGCCACGATATTTTTTTATTTTAGAATGTCATTGTCATTAACAACTCTTTCTTAATTTATAGGTTCATACATTTTAAGATTTATTTTGTTTTGTTTAAGTAACATCTTTAAATTTCTCAATTAAAAGAATTATGATATGATGAAATGAAACGTATTTGCAATATTATCTTATTTATCTATTATGTTAAAAAATAATTTGAGATCTTACACGTTTTTATTTAATGATTCTCACTTTATTTTATTAAATGCAAGTATCAACCTTTTAATTTTCAGCTATATTTTTATTTAATGTCAACAAATATGTAACAATACCTATATATTTATTTTTTTGCATTGGAAAAAAAATTAGCTGACCTGCAAAGAAACAAGTCGAATAGATACAACAATATGTTTTTTGTATTTATTAACATAAATAGTCATCAATTTATTTAACTAAATAAACACATAAGCTTTTCAATTACTGATTAATTTTTATAGTAAAAAAACATTAAAAAAGCCTATATATTATTTGTTGTACCAAAAACAATTGTCGAAGCATAAGTTATCTGGGATGGAATCTGTTTTCCGGATGCTTTACTTGAGAGCTGCACCATGGGCCCTCCCTCCATAGTCAGGTAAAAAGTTCGAAACTAGACTCTTGGTCGCAGGAAGCAGAGAACCACTCGAAGTGCCTTGGATTTCTTCCAAGACCACCACTCTGGGTTGCATGGCCCCTTATGCTCCGACACCCCGCACCTTCAAGTTTTCTTTTCAAGGACGAGCAGGCTTTTTTCTTGGAGGTCTCGGATTTAACATTTTCGGTTATATTTTAATTTTACAGTACATGATTTAATCGAGTCTCTCAACAAAGAGAGAGAGATAGAGGAAATCTAAATGTATCCCGAAATATAATAATTAAATTGGAAAAATAAATTATTGCAAAAATAGGTGAATTACACTCGCGCGCGCGCGCGTATTCCACTAATGGTCCTTCTTTCTTATTATTTTATCATTTAGCCAATCCATCAAAAAAATAAAAATAAAAAGGTATGATGATGCTGCCTTGAATGTTTTTGAAATGCAATTTTCTTCTTCTGCATGCAGAGAAGAGATAAAGAACCTAAATGTACACACAATACTGCTATAAAAAAAAAACTTTCCAGCGGATCAAGGAAGGAAAATTCTCTCGGAGACAGAAAATCACTACCCTCGAATTATTTTAAGAGAGTTGGCTCCCACGCATGCGCATGTGATGCTGACAGGTGGCCACTTAGTGATGGGAAATACCCATCTTGGGATTTTGAGTCTGGAGACCGCTCCTGTTGATGATTGGGTGTTTCGATCTGCAAAAAGACTCCGGGAGAAAAATAAAAATGTTACCGTACTAAAGCAGAGAGTAGAAAACTAATTATACTCTTTTGTATCCACCTGAAGTGCCTTGGTCCGCAAAGAGATCGCTTGGGTGATGTAGACGCTTAGCACGAACTTCCTGCTTCCTAGTGTCTTGTGTGTTGATAGTTTATGAGCTGAGCTCCCTGATTGATTCCTGAGAAACTTGAAGAGATATCGTGGATCGTAGTATCAGATTAATTAACCCAGCAAGAGATTTAGTAGGAAACGACGTGTAGCACATGATTATTTAATTAACACTCACTGCCTGAACAGCAAGTGCAAGTGATGACTGGCCTAGGGTATGGCCATTGGCACCTCTCTCTTACCAGGGGGAATAGAGAGATGTGAAATGAGAAGAAGGTGGAAAGAAATCTCGATCACGACACGGAAAAGCTGAGGGTCAAACTAGTGTATTCCACTTGCATCTTGTTTATAGAGCGTACTAACTGTGTTATTAATTTTCTTTTTTTAAAAAAAATAAAGGCATATAATTAATTAACCACGTGCAAAAGCCAAAATTAAAGCTGAAGCTGCATAAGTATTTGGTATGGTATGAAGTGCTCGACATGGTTTTCAACTTTGAAATATGGATTTTTAGCGGTTATTGTGAGTGATTTCTCTCGGTTGCTCGTGTCTAGAACGTCATGTATTGTTACCGTGGTTTCGAATAAAATATATGGTGGCAATTAAAAACTTACTAAGGTGTTTGTTTTG
>Ga0325414_1001966_pt1 | contig 20410 bp, 10 predicted proteins | sample PopdelMetagenome_8_FD_206183 | JGI IMG/M metagenome (GOLD analysis project Ga0325414, IMG submission 206183) | Populus deltoides microbial communities from Bellville, Georgia, United States - Leaf-PdKOR-R3 | ecosystem: Host-associated > Plants > Phyllosphere > Phylloplane/Leaf | place: USA... | reverse complement strand
ACAAGCAACGCAGCTACAGATTTCATATTCATTAAAGAGGGGGGCTTGTTTGTCAATAGCGCATGCTCTACTGCAAAAGCAGAAGCTGGAGCCATGTTGCGCCAACTGGGAATGCAGGGGCAGATAATAAAGCTTGGGAAAGAAAGTATCGCGTCGATCATTTGGTCCATGTGGAGGATTTCTTTGATTGTTCTTCGATTTTCATTCACCTGCTCCTTGATTGACAAAACAACACTTGATGATGATGGGATTGTATCAATCTGGAAAGGCTGGAGAGAGATGCCGTACTAAAATATCTGAGTAGTTTAGGACTAAAATTTATATTTTGAATAGTCAATTAATCTTTTAGATCTAACTCTTTTCTTATCCAAGAAAAAAAATCTAAAGAATTCATGTTTCTGAATTTATTTAAAAAAGAGCCATCGTGTTTGACCTGGTTTTGCTTCCACACCGCTTTCGTTTTTTCCAACTTTTTTGAACTCCATTTATTGATTATTTCTGTTTTACCTAAAAGCGCTTGTGGAAATGGTCGAGGGATAGGAATCTCTGGTCCTGGAGGAGAAATTGTTCTTCTTGCGGTGAGTTTCTATTCATTATAATTTTCTTTTTATTTTTCGTATTTGAAGGTGGATGCAAATGAATGGATGTTGAGTTTTGGGATTGATATGGCTTTACTAATTATTATTTTTTTATTTTTTTTTACTGTACTATCACTGTAATTCTCCTCACAAGTCACCGGGAAGAACATGTTCACAGTTAATAACTTATTGACTATTCTCAATTGTAATGTAAGAACCGCTTGAACCATGTCCGAGGATGCATTTTAGTCTGTCCAAAAATTATTCTTTTTTTTTTCTTCGATAATTTGATGTATAACTTAAATTAAAAGAAAACCTATACATTAGATTGTTTGAAAATAACTTTTAATTTGTTTTTTTATTAAAATTTATTTTTTAATATTTCTAATAATATATTTTTAAATAAAAAATATTTTAAAAAACAATTATTACTCACAACCGATAAGCCTATAAAATATCAATAAGGTCAAAAAAAAATCTTCTGTCACTCCCAATCCCTGAAATTTTCAGTCCCTCTTCCTGTAAAAATTGGCCATGAGAAGAGGTAAGCATCGTATCGGGGAGTCCTGGACTGTTAAACGACTTCACGATCATTCCCAACATCAACAAAAACAACAACAAGAAGAAGAATCTAATCTTGAATCAACATCTGTATCATCAGCTTCCTCACAACAACGGTATATCAAGAAATCCGAGCACAAACCCTCAAATTCTCAAGTAGGTTCTTTGAATTCTCCCAAATCTGACCCACCCTCTTCAAGTACTGAAGTGGGTGCTTCTAGTTTTGGTGAGAAAGTGAATGAAAATATGAAAAAAAACCTTCATGAAACAAAGAAAGAGGAGATTGAAGAGAAAAAAGAAGAGAGTGAACCGGATGGAAATGGGGTTGATGGCGTTGTGACTAGATTGGACGAATTCTTTTTGGGTGTGGAGGAACCAGAATTATCTGAGGAGCAGCTAAGGATCAATGATCAGCTACAGGAGGATGAGGTAATTTGAAAAACTTTGGGGTTTATTGACTTTTTTTTTTGTTTAATGAAGATTTTGTTGAACTTTATTTTGCAAGATATATACAAATGGGCATAAACTCGAAGGGCATAAAATTGTATATTTCCAATGTTTTAATTTGTTTTGTGAAACTTGATATGCACAGTTTTTTCCGGTAGACTGGGATTTGCGTAGGAATGTCAACAGAGTTCGAAGCTTGTTGTTTAACAACTTTATCGTACCTCCATTAGCATTTTGCCATTGGACGGCTTACAATTACAGAACTTTGTTACCATTGAACTGCAAAGCATCAAACCAACCACCGAGTTTGAAAACATATCTTTCTCGAAAGAAATAAAAAATCAAAATTTGTCTGGAAATGTAAAGAAAATCGAGGTCTTTAAAGTTGCCCGTAATTTTTTCCCATGGTTAACTGAAGCCTGAAAGTAAGAAACCTTTACCACACCTTTTTCAGCCCTTTCTCATCTTTCACTCTTATCCATTTTTTTCAGTTGCTTGCTATGGAGTCGATTTATGGAGACAATACCTTCATTCTTGAGAGACAGAGAGGTCTAAGATCTTTTCAGGTTACTTCAGTACCTTACAATTTGAAAGCTTCTTGTCATGTTGTACATTAATCATCCAACACCTGTTTGTTATTCTGCAGATTCATATTCACATTGAAGTTCCTGCTGAATTTACTGTAACTGCAAAGCTATATTCACTTGGTGATTGTAATGGGAAAAGTGGTAGTTCTGATGAGTTTTCTTACTCATTCGAAGTCCAATATCTTCCACCAATAGTGTTGACCTGCCTATTACCTAAATCATACCCAAGCCACCTACCTCCTTATTTTACCATCTCGGTTCAGTGGTTGGATTCTACTAGTATTACCCCTCTCTGCTCAAAGCTGGACTCGATATGGACGGAACAACCAGGGCTGGAGGTTATATATCAATGGGCTGATTGGCTACAGAATTATTCCCTTTCTTTTCTTGGGATTGATAAAGATATCATTCTTGGACCTTCTGTCACTAAACATAAAAAAGACAGGCGTGCGATTTCGGGAAGTGTATCCCTGGAGGTTGATGTTCCTTCACTGAGAAGTTACAATGCTGAGCAATGCCATGAGAACTTCTGCAAAAACTTGCATGAATGTTGTATCTGTTGTGATGAGTATGCAGGCAATTTTCAATCTTTTCCTGAATTTACTTTAATCTGGTCTTAATTATATAAACAGCAAATCGTTTGGTGTACTAATATGGCTGACCTATGCTCTGTTTATGACTGTTTTAGGTTTTTGGGGATTGAAATATATATTTGAACTCCATCAGTCCATTTTTTTTTAAGAAGACTTTTGACTTTGCTTATAGGTTATCATAATGCATAGTTGTCCCTTTGGGTCCAGTTGTTTGCTGTAATCTTTCTAGATGATGTTGCTCTAGTTAAGCTTCAAGCGTGTGCTTATGGCTGTCATTTGAAATTTGATAATGCATAGTATTTCATGTACAATAATGTCAGACATTGGGAGACCTTCCACTTACAACTTTCTGTGGCGTTTGTTTGCTGTATGAAGACAAGGTCATGGTTGTTAGTAGTCTTGTCCTTTAACTTCACACTCCCTTTTTCGGTTCGCTGCTGAGTTGGTTGTTGATAAATATCAACTTTTACTCTGAACTGATTTCCTTTTCTTACCTTTTTCAATGTACTATTTCTGAATACTATTAGAAAGAACCTCTTATCTGTTTTTGTATGTTCTTCTATGGAAATTAACCTTCTTTTTTATTTATCTTACCAGGCAGCGATTTCATCAGGCTACCATGCCAGCATTTCTTCTGCCCAAAATGCATGAAGAGGTATTCTGACATTCATGTTGCAGAAGGTACTGTGAACAAGCTTCAATGTCCAGATGCAAAGTGTGGGGTTATGGTCCCGCCTGGTTTATTGAAACTGTTACTCGGTGATGAAGAATACGAACGATGGGAGTCCTTGATGTTGCAGAAAACACTGGATTCCATGTCTGATGTTTCCTATTGCCCAAGATGTGAAACACCCTGCATAGAAGATGAAGAACAGCATGCACAATGCTCGAAGTGCTTATATAGCTTTTGCACACTTTGCAGGGAGAGACGCCATTTAGGCGAACTTTGTATGACACCAGAAATGAAGCTTCAAGTCTTGGAGGTAAAGTTTGTGTTCTCATCTCTGGTATTTAGTTTCAGAGTCACCTCTGTTAACAAGAAGGATAAACAAGCGCAAATATTTTAATAGGGCATCCTACCAGAAGAAATGAAAACAAACTCAAAACAAGGGTGTTCTCTTGTCTTGCTGAGAAAACCCATACTTAAAGCTCCTGAGATATTAGTGATTGACAATATCTTTTCTCCATATGTAATTTCAGTTCTTAATCATTTTATAGAATGGGGAGGAAACCAATAAGAAAAGCGGAGATAGAAGGAAAGTTTCTCAGTACTCGTTAGTCTGTTGATCATTGGAAATATAATCCTTAGAATAATTAGGAATGGGATCAAGTTCCCTTATATTACACTGAGAACTCTAGCAAAAACCCTAGAATGTTGAGAATTGGAATCCCTAAATAGGGAAACCAAATTTCAAATCATATGGGAAATTGAATAAGATCCCAATATCTATTTTAATAGGAAAGAACTAAAATTCTGATTGATCAAATAAAATTAAATAATGAAATGATAATCCAGAAATCTTGCTTGGTTATGCACACCTTCTTCTGTTTTTATTATAACTACTATGATGTTGCTCATGGTATCAGAACGAATTCTCTACCAAAAAATGCTTCTATAACTTTCATGTTAGCCTGCGTTTCAGATTTTCATAACTTGGATTTCATTTTCTCTTGATCTTTTGTGGTGCTTTGGAAAAATAAGTCATACGTGGTAGGATGTTTTCCTTGCCAGTTGTGAAAGAATAATGATGTTATAACAAATAATTGTTAAGAATTCAACACAAATACAAACAACAGCATTGATAGCAATTTAATGGAACCTTTTGTTCATTTATTTTATGTGTATATTCGTGTTGCATTCGTTAAAATTTTTTCGATATACCAATCATTACTTATCATGAAATATGTCTTTAATGACCTTTAATTTTTCCCTACAGGAACGTCAAAACTCATCTCACCTCAAAGATGGACAAAAGCATAAAGAGCGCGAGATGATAAATGAACTTCTTAGTGTCAAGGAAATACTTCGTGATGCTAAGCAATGCCCATCTTGTAAGATGGCAATCTCAAGAACTGAAGGTTGTAACAAGATGGTGTGCAAAAACTGTGGGCAGTTCTTCTGCTATCGTTGTAACAAAGGGATTGATGGATATGACCATTTTAAGTGAGTGATTCGTTGAAAAAGTTAAATACTATATTTGGTGTGTTTGTCATGATCTTGCATTTGTCAGATTTATACAATAACTTTTGCAATTATTGAAGGGATGGACAGTGTGAACTCTTCCCACAAGAAGAGATTCAACAATGGGAGGAGAGGATGAATCCCCGCCGAGTTGTGGCTGAGGTTCATGCTGAACTTTTTCCGGATCATGTTAATACATGTCCCAATTGTGGTCAATTAAATGTGAAGGTTAGTGATGATTGGTCTTTCTGTAGATCAGAATCAGATGTTGAATGCATTTAAATATTCTGAAGTGCTAAATTCTGTTTCGATCTCTGGTTCTTTTTTTATCTGACCTGATACCAGGTGCTTTCATGTCTTGTGGGCCATGTGTCCTATTCAAAGTGCAACACCGAACCATAATTATTAAGCCCTAAACTTTCAAAAGTATTCTAGTTCCATCCTTTTTATTTTTTTTTTGCTATTGCATATTTATTATTAGTATTTAAAAAAAAAAAAGTTTAGACCTGAAATTAGAAAGGATAACTGAATCCCACTCATTCAAGACATGCATGGGCTGATCATTTACAAATGAAAACTTTGCAACTGACAGTCTTCATTTTTCTTTATTGCAAGTATAGTCTTTGGGACACAAATGAAAGCTGATCAATGTAATTTGTGGTATTAAAAGTAATATTTTTCAAGAATGACAAAATAAAATGCTATTCTTATGGGCCATGTTTGACATCAATTTCAAGCCATGTCGAACAAAGACTTCTGTACACCACACAGTGTTAGTGTTGGTAAAATCTGTTAAATCTTCAATAAGCTTGGTTTCATTTCTTTGCTTATAAACATTTAGGAGATAATTAATGGATTGATTCCTCTGGAACCCTATGATCAAATCTACTCTCTTTTTTCCCTTTGCTTTGAAATACTAAAAAACATTGAGCATCAGCTGCCTGATAGGTTTGTCATTTTCTTCTCTTTTGACATGGTTACAGGTTGGCAATAACAACCACATTCTTTGCTGGTCATGCCAAATGCACTATTGCTACTTGTGCAGAAAGATTGTGAGGCGCGGTTCTCAGCATTTTGGACCAAAAGGTTGCAAGCAGCACACAGTGGGATAGCTGTCAGCACAGCTCTAAACCAGCCCAGTTGAAAAGGAATATTAGAGATTCAGTAACAATAGCAAAGAGGATTTGGTTCAACATGATGAGAACTGACAAAACTGACATCATTTAAAACTCCTGTGGATTGTGATGGTATGTTATTAGGATCGTCCCCCTAGTTAGAGCTACCAGGTTGAACAATGATGTCAGTTTTAAATGCTGGTTTCACGTCCGAGAGATTCCAGGCAGGCAAAGCCCTCCCAAATTTGTGTTTTCTGCGTGCATTTTTGTTTTCGCTGTGGTTGTTGTTACAACATTCAGTTTCCTGTACTCAGGGTGTTGGCTGCAAGGAGTTGTGCTAGTAAAATGAGCGTGTTTTTTCCTTCATGGCTTCGGTTTACTGAAAAGAAAAGAAAAGAAAAGAATGAAAATAGGGCAAAAACACAATTTTGAGTTGATATTGTGTAGCATTATGGTTTTTCTCTCCTTACACCCGCAAGTTGTGTTCTCTTAAAGATGAAGCTCTGGATTGACTGATCGTGGAGTTTTGATGTGTTGTAATAAAATGTCTGTAGCTCTCTTCATCTCTATTCCGCTCTCTGTGTAAATGCTCCAGGTACTTTTCTTATCCAGGTTTAGAGGGCTAAATTATAGGAGTAAAGAAAGAAGTGGAAAGAACAAATTTGCCTCCAAACTATCAATTGAGGCCCCCATCTTTGAGATTACGCTCAATTAACCCTGTCGTTACCTAAGGCTAAAGGGCATGTTAATTTTGCACATGATTCCCGCACCTTTTATCTTTTGCCTGATTTTAGTGTAAAAACGAGGCTTCCTAAAATATTTTTGAGCTAAAACAAATGTTTTTAACACTCCAAATAAGTTATGTATTGTTGATAATTTTTAGCAGCAAAAAATGATCGATGTTGATGAATATTTTGGCAAGAAGCATCAATGTTGCCAAGAACGGTCTAAAATTCAAGGCATGTATCTGTCATGTGAAAAAATAATGGACTTTTAAACTTTAAATAACAATGGAGGTTAATTTAATTTAATTGGGACAATCGAATGGTAGAGGACTCAATTGGGATATGTATAATAGTTTGGGAGTAAATTTGTTCTTTCCCCATAAAGAAAACTATCAAGCTACTCGGATTAAAACCTAAACTATGTAGCTGCGCGCTGCAGCGGGCAGTCTTTCATAGTGTGGAGCAATCCTGTATAGCCTGAAAGAATAGTTATGGGAATAATATAGCTGAAAAGGAATAAAACCAAGAATTGACATTGGCGCCAAGCAAAATTAAAGGTGCATTCGAAAGCTTTGTTTAAATGTTCAGAAGCTTGATGTGAGAATCAACATCGACTACAGTAACACATGAGCTGAGTTTATGGGATGACTTTGCGCACGATAAGTGAAGCTGGAATGTCTACGGAGAAGATAAGCAACCATTTGCAAGCGAGGGCAAAAAACATAGCAAGCTGGATCGAGTCATGAAGAAATCATCCAACAACGGTTTCACAGCAAGTCACCCTACATAAAAACGAAGCTGTTAGCATGCGTGATAATGGGGAAGGAAAAGTCTATAAGCGCAAAGGTGTAATGGATGGAAGTTGAATCCTAAAGCATGCTGCAAACAGAGAGAAAGTTGTAGCTGAACTATAAATAGAGTTAATTAGTCTAAGCTATTCATTTAACACAATGAAAATGTAAAAAAGAGTACACATATATCTCTTTGAAAGCCATCAATAATTTTGTGAGCGATTTAGGGGGTGAGTGGGGGGAGAAATGGCAAACAACCATAGCAAAAGGAAAACTAAATACGCACAATTTACAGGAAGTGCAAATCAGGAAGCCAAGTAAAGTTAACATTTAACAAAGAGGGGGGAAACATAGAGAAATACATCAAAACTTTCATATGTAGTAGTAGTGGCAAAATACAGAAGCAAGCACAGCTAATAGTATAGAAATTGCACATGTAAATGATAAGGGGGCTGGGAGAGGTACTGCGGTCGAGGAAATTGGCCAAATCTAGTAGTTTTTAAAAAATTTAGCGCAACGTAAGATCACCAAGCATAATTCAGTCAGCTCTAACGCAGAGGGTATTTGAAAGAACAGTTTGTTCAGTTGCTAAGAAAGCTAAAGAAAAGAAGTAACAGTTGTAAGCATAATAGCAAAGGGAACCACATGACAACACCTTTTCCTTTCCTTAATTGAATTGATCACACCAAATTTTTGCAAAGAAGGGTCGAGGACAAAATAGAAATATGAAACGCATTAGAAAAAGCTGTAAATGGTGGGCCAATTGAAGAGCAATTGTATAAATTGAATGAGAGTAATGCATGAGAGTGGGAAAACGATTGGATCCAAAAATGAAAACATGTTGAACTGATACAAAAGAATGCTCCTACAAGTATCTGGTCTTGGCAGATTTGTTTACACAAAGAATGAGTGACAGGAGCCATGCATTATCAAAATAATAAGAAAATGCATCAAGATATTCAAGGGCAGCCTAGAACAATGAAATGTCAGTGTCCAAACAATTTGTTAGCAGCTGATAAATGCGTGAAAATATACGTAAGGTCCCAGCAGAGTAGAGCTGGATCTGGACAGATTGAATCATTTTTTGAAGAATCTTAAGATAACAAATGAATTGACCCGTAAGAACTGGAAAAAAGCAGGTGTTTGTTGGCAAATGAACAAAAGAACTGGAAAAAAATATGGTGCGTGAAAGAACAATGGAAACAAAAACTAGTGCAAGGTGGGAAGTCCTTGAAGAAAATGCAAATTTAAGGCTCGATTGTGATGTATAACTGATAACTATAACATGATACACTTTGCAACCTTTCCCATTGTTCATTGCGAGAGACGGCCCCTCTCCTGCATCATTGTCTTCTCTTATGAGCCTCCATTTTTTTTCATCTAGCGATTCGGTACTTCCTCCTCTCCTCTTTCTTTTATCCTTTTGATATAAAAAAAGGGCATGGATTGTATTTTTCAGGAGCAAGCCTCTCTCACCTGAGCCAAGAAGAAGAAAAAGCTAGGAAAATATGATCTTAGACATGCCACATCATTCAAAACCCGAATTTAGAGGGGGGAAAAACTTGTGGGAAAACACCCCATATATATAAGAGGAGGCCAAAGTTAGTCCCTTATATTTGCTTTGGTGGTCAAATTAATCCTTATTATTTGTTATATGACCTAACATTATGGGACACTAGCATTCTAACTTCACATATTCTTAATTAATAACATTTATCTATGAATATGATATAAATTAAACTTATAGCTATAAACTTAAATTGATTTTGATAGGAATTATAATATAAATTATATATATTAATAAAAAAAATAAAAGGTAAAAATATTGGGTTAAGTGAACCTTGTGCCCGCTCTAATATTCGATCCAAGTAAAATTGGGTGAAGGTTTTTTAAATCTACTTTGAATCTATTTACTTTGATTTTGGACAAACCAAGTAAAATCTCAATCTAGGTATACCAAGTGATATTAGATACTCGTATGAAATTGTCATCTCTACTTATGTTATTCAGTACCACCATCACATAACCACTTCAAGTATTATTACCAAAATAAATCAAAATATTTAAAATAATTATATCTATAGAAGTAGCAAATAACTGCATACTTGTTTAAAGTTAGTCATATATCCATGACATAGTTGGCAGTATAGGTAGGCAAGCACTATCTACTCCTAGTTATAGACTAAAATTTGCTAAAAATCCTTCATGAATGGTAAAAACATGACTAGCACTGCATTTTTAATTATACTTGTGAATAACGCGCTATTAAATATGTGCATAAGATAAGCTCTAGCATACTCACACAACACTTTATATATCAGATTATTTAGAGGTGAGCTCATAAAAGTCTTTTCTAGCCACTTATCTTGATGTAATCTCCTTTAACAACAATATTATGATGTATTTGTCATGATAAATGCTTACATATCATGCCACTCTTATACAATTCTCTGTTGGTTATAGAAGCACTATTTAACAACAACCCAAGTAATAAGGCAACATCATAAAGTGTATGTATCATTTTATCTATACTTAGATGAAATACGTGGGTCTCACTCATTTATCATTTTAGCAACGCACTAAGCAATCCATGATTAAGCTTGATGTGTTAAAGGTAATTGGTCCTATAAACATTGACATGAACAATGAATGAAAGAATACAAGGATGCAAAAACATCAATTTATACAAGAGAGATGCCTTGAAATATAATGAAATTACACATATATTAGGATGATTATAAGTATGGTTGAATACAGCAGTCACAAATAAACTTACATATCTAACTCTTATATCTATGGATCGATGTTGGTCCTATAAATATATATCAACTACCAATACAACCTAGAACAAAACTAATCTCTTCATAGTTTCTCAATTACGAGGGCATATGATAAAACTTGTAGTGCCACCTCTCGTATGCACCATGTCTTAACACGTACCTGTATGGTATATTTGTCAAATAACAAGTTGTTAATATTTCAATATAAAACAATAACCAATAACATCAATGCAAAATAATAATAATAATAATAATAATAATAATAATAATAATAATAATAATAATAATAATAATAATAATGCTTACATACGTTGTCCACTCAGGTTAATTTTTCTATTATGCTCTCTCTCACCACACATGCTACATTTATTTTTTGTATGTTCCCCTCTTACATTCATCTCAATATAAAAATAAATATATATTTTTTGACACCCACTATATCTTCATCTCATTGGATCTGTTTCTACCTTATTTCTGGTATATTTATGTCACAGTAGTTAGTTAGGTAATTGATGAAATTGAAGATCATATGCATTTTGATACATGTCAACACTATAAAAAGGTCAACAATTATACAAATTCAAATCGATATGCGGTACAACAAGTAAAGAGATGAAAACATGATCAATGAATTTTCCATTTACCATATATTAAACAACCTTTTTGTATGTTAATTATTCATTGAATCTCTTATCTCTCTTCAACCACTAGGTTGAGGGAGAGTAATAACTTGAAAATATCTTATTTCATAGTTAAATTGAGTTGTCATATGTGTTCTTAATATATTTAAAGCTGTTGCAATTTCATAAAGTACTTGTAGAGGCTATAATATACTATGAGATATGAAACCTTGAGTCTTAAATCTTCAATGAACAAAATATTTATTTAATCTATAAAAAGTCAACTAAATTAAAAAAATAAAGTGCAATAAACGTCCTCCCTTCAAGATATTATTAAAAACTTCTAATAAATTTATAGATATTTCCTATAACAATAAGCATCATCAAACGAAAGTTCCTACTCTTCTTTAGTTCAATTTCTTTCCATTATTTTATTCATTTATCCTTCTTATACTAGTTATCAAATTTCTTCTTTGATGGACACAACACATCAAATTCAAAGGTTTTTTTTTCAACGTTGAATATTTGAACCTGGTGCTAAAGTTATTTATAAAATGGCATGAACAATAATGATGAAATCCAACTAGTTCATGGCATCTCTCTCTCTCTCTCTCTCTCTCTCTCTCTCTATGTATATATATATATATAATACATTATGTTCAACACTAATATTTATATAATAAACTTCTCGTATACGTGAGTGAGATTTATCAGTGGATGACAATTCCTCAATTCCTCAATCCCTCAATTGCAATTCTAAATGACCATAAAACCCTTTAAAATGTTTTTATGTCATCATATACTCATTATGATTCTAATGGATAATTGTACTGGGATTTTATTATTAGAGTGTTGATAACAATCTAGGCAATGTTTAAAAAAGCTCTTGTGTGAACCCAATAATCACTCGAGTACCTTTTATTTAGCTACTTATGCATTACAATATGAGATATTAAACCTATATTGTTTACTTATTCATTACTTGAATAGTCACAATATTCATAATTATGTCATCACTTATAATTAACAAACTATATTATCAATAAATTATGAATCAAGCTAACAATGATCTTCCTTAATTGATGAATTAATGTATGCACATGGACCTATCAACTTTGAAAACTTAAACAAATCATAATTCTTATGAAATCCTCATGTAAGTACCATTAACATTCTAGTGCATTTGAATATTATAATTGCATATAGGTTGTGGTTGAATGTTGCACCTTATATTGTAATGAATTCGTTACGTGCCACTATGTTCTTGCATTAATTAATTTATACTTGGTTTAGAAGTTTTATTTAACCTCTAACTCAATACTTACACTTGAATTCATATGACTTGTAGCTTAGCCATTGCATACTATTTTATCAGCCCTATTAGTATTCTTAAATTCAAGAATGAGAGATCTTATGAATTATAGTTGGCTTAATAACTCACCAAACTCATTTTCTTTATATGGATCAACTAAACATTACCCTTATCTTCCTCATCATTTGATTCAAATTCATTATTAGCATATATATGGTTAAACATAATTGGATATTCAATTTCTATAATTTCAGGTATCAATGTTAAGTTCATTGTATCACTAACTATCCTAAATAGACCTACAAACTATAATGTTTGTGTAGCCATTTAGGTATAACTTGGGATCTAAATATACTCGATACTAGAAAAGTATTTTTATGTTAGGTCTATTGTTCAAGTAAAACTCTAAGTATCTCAATTCATATTCGATTATCAAACCAACCATAGACTTCAAACTGACATCACAACAAATAGGTATAACAATATAACAAATTGGACATTTCTCAACTTACATCCTTCAAGTAATATCAACTTTAATTTCATTAAAATTTCATCTTTTATATATGACTTGTTTTAGTTTGGCTAGTGAAATGCCTAATTAATAAAAAAAACTAAAATAGGAAAGGATTTTTCTGTACCCCTCCTCACAAAACACAATTCACTATAATAATGTTTTTTTTTCTCTTTTTTTTACATTTATATTTTTTTTTCAATTTCATCTTTCAATGTTAAGTTTATTGGAGATTGTGTTTCATGATTTTTTTTAATTTATTTTTTATGAGACAATCTCAGTCTCAAAACTAAAAAATAAGAGGATTTTATTGAACCCCTCCTCAAAAATACTATTCATTGAAATAATATTTTTTCTTTTTTCTCTCTTTGTTTTTTTTTTCAATTTATTCTTATCTTTTAATTTTAATTTCACCCTTCAACATTAGGTTTATTGAATATTGTGCTTATAATTGTTTTTTAATTTATTTTTTTATGAGGTTATCTCAGTCTCAAAACTAAAAGAGGAATGTATTTTATTGTACCCCACTTCATAAAATACTATTAGTTGAAATAATATTTTTCTTTTTTCTCTTTTTTTTTTCAATCTATGTTTTTTTTTAATTTCAATTGCATCCTTTAACATTAGGTATATCGAGGATTGTGTTTTATAATTTCTTTTTAATTTACTTTTTATAAGACCATCACAGTCTCATGACTTGGACCACGAGTTTAACAATTTAACTTTGTTGACTCGAGTTTTTTTTTTCTAATTAACTTATTTTTTCAAATTTATCTTTTAACATTAAATTGATTAGGAATTAAGTTTTGTGATTTATTTTGATTTGTTTTCTATGAGGTTATACTCATCTTACGACTCGGGTCACAAGTTTGACAAGTTAACAAAAAATAAAAAAAAAGGGGATTTTACTTTGCCTCTTACAAAACACTATTTACTATAATAATGCTTTCTCTCTTTCTCTTTTTTTTTCTCTCTCTCTATTTGCTATTTACTAATTAATTCTCTCCAATTCGCAAAGAATTATATAATTTGATAAAATTCAACAATTCTGATAAATTCTCTCAAAATTTATCAACTCATTCAAATTCTCACCAAAATTTATCAATAGCAAAAAATTACATAATTCACATAAAACCCTAAAATAAAAAAAAACTACAATATTTAATAAAATCATCAATTCTCACAAATGTCAACCAATTCTCCTAAAATTTATTAAATCTCACAATTTCTCAACAAAATTTACCACTTACAAAAATTAAATAATTCACTTTAAAATATACTATAAAAAAACTAAATAATTTCATAAAATTAATCAATTAACACAACTTTTTACTGATTATCCTAAATATTTTTATCAATCTTAACCAGTTCTCACTAAAATATATCAATTTAATAAAATTCATCATTTATCATCAATCATATAAATCCTAATTGATTTGATTTATATCAATTGATCTAGATTCAACTAAATCTCAATATGAAAAAACTAAACACTAACATAATCATCAAATCACACTAAATTTCATAAATTTAGAAGTGTTGATTTAAAATTGTTAAAGGAGAGTTGGTGGAAGTAGCAGTGATGGAGCGCGGTGATGCCTATTTTGTTTTCAGGGCTTTTTTTATGGGCTTACTCACATGAGTAAGCCCATAAATAAAGCCCTGATAAGCGGCTGTCTAGGCTTCAAGTCAGAGCTCCGTGCAGTGCCCACCACACTCATGAGAGGCGGTGCGAAGAGCATCAGCGGACAAAAACTCCCTCCTGTCTTCTCTTCCTCCTGTCTTACTTTAGAAAAAAAAAAAAAAAAACATCAAAGATAACTTCACATTTGTCTCTCTCTCAAAAGGATGGCCCTTTCAAAATTGGAGGTATTTTTCTCATCTATTCACTGTAATTTTAAAATACCAAGTTCCTCTCTTTACTTTGCCATAAACAAGCTGCTATTGCCTTTTCTTTTGAAGTCTTCTTTGCTCTTTTTTTTTTTTAATTCTTTACATCTAAGGTTGTTTTTTTCAAGTGCAGCTTATTGGTTATTCAAAAGTATCATCATTATTAGCTAAAAAAGCGATGCTCTCGGATAATTCTCAATGGCGGCACAGCCTTTTGTATTATGCAACTCCTAGTGCTTAATTTGCTAAGTCTCAATCTGGGTTTAATGGGTATTTGTCGTTATTCAAGAACATGCTTATTGAAACCAGGTTTGCTTCGAAGCCTTCTTATTTGGCGCAGAGGTTGTCTTTATGTACATTTTTCAGATTTATCTGCTTTGCAATTGGAAGACAATGTGTCTCATTATAGTTCTATGAGTGAAACGGATAGTGACGTTGATAAATTTATGGTACCAAGAATAAAATTTAAGAATCCAAAGAGGTGTGAATTGTCTCGACTTGTTGTGGAGCTTTTAAAGACTTTGAATTGGGAGGTTGCTAGGCAAGTGAAATTCTCAAAATCCGTGAACGTCTATGGATTTTTTTATTCAATTAATGCATTTAGAACCATTGTTCATGTGTTTGCATTGGCGGGCCTGCAGAGGGAAGCACAATATTTGCTCACAGATATTGTTTTTTATTACAAGGAAGAAAATCTTAATGTTTCAGGGTTGTTCTCCACATTCTTGGATTCACCAGAGTGTGTGGGAAGATCGGCTACTGTATTTAGTTTACTTATAAAGGTTTTTGCATCGAATAAGATGCTTGCAGATGCGAAAGATGTTTTTATGCAGGCTAAGAAAATTGGTGTTGAGTTGAATATTTCTTCGTGCAATTTCTTGCTCAAGTGTTTAGCGGAAGGAGATAAACTGGAAGCTGTTAGAAGTTTGTTTGATGATTTGAAGAATTCTGGGCCATCACCAAATGTTTACACCTACACAATTATGATAAATTTTTACTGTAAAGAACGTCATGGGCAGAATATAGATATGGAACAAGCATCTCTGATCCTGGAAGAAATGGAGAAAAAAGGGGAAAACCCAACAGTTGTAACTTATGGTGTATATATCCATGGTCTCTGTAGAGTTGGTTCAATTGAGGATGCTTGGAACAAGGTTCAGGATTTGAGAAGTAGCAACCAGCCTCTCAACATTTATTGTTACAATGCTCTCATTCAGGGGTTTTGCCAAAAAGGCAGACCAGATGAAGCTTTAAAACTTCTGGAAGAAATGAAGGATGAGGGAATATCGCCAGACATTTATAGCTACAGCATTTTAGTCAATGCCTTTTGCACGGAAGGAGATATTGAATCAGGTATGAATTTAATACAAGAAATGGAGCATTGTAATAAGAAGCCACCCCTTGTTTGTTGCACCTCAGTCCTTGTGGGTCTTCGTACTAAAGGACTGGTGAACGATTGTCTCAATTTTTTCCATGAGCTCAGTGCTAAAGGGTACAAGCATGACCTGATATCATACAGCACCTTAATCCATGGATTCTTAAAGGGGCATAATATGAAATCTGCAAACAATCTTGTGCACGAGATGAGAAAGAATGGCTTGGTTCCTGATTATATCATTTATATTAGCCTGATTCGTGAATACTGCAGAAAGGGGTGTTTAAAGGAAGCGCTAAAAAATTTCTATACAATGCTACAGGATGGTCTCCAGCCAGATATTATCACTTGCAATCATATCGTTGATCAATATTGCAGCAGAGGGCAGTTTGAAGAAGCTTTGATATATATAAACCAAATGAAAGATCAAAATATTCTTCCCAACTCATACACATATAGTGTAATCATAAACTGGCTATGCAAGTATCGGGCAGTGGAAAAGGCATGGGAAGTTCTTCCTATAATGTTTAAGGACAACATTTTCCCTTCTGTTATTCATTACACTGCCATTATGGATGGATATGCTAAACAGTTTAAAAATCCGATGAAGGCCTGGAAGTTGTATCGAAAAATGCCAAAACTTGGGTGCAAACCAGACAATGTGACACGTACAGTTCTTGTTGACATGTTTTCCAAGAGAGGCAAAATGTCTAAAGCACTTAATCTGTTTAAGGAGATGGCTGAAGAGGGTTTGAGCCGAGATGAGTTTGCTTTCACAGCTATTATAGATGGGTACTGTAGAGTTGGAAATGTGAAAAGGGCTTGGTCAATGTATAAGAAAATGAAGAGAAACAATGTCACACCCAATGTGAAGACATATACTTGTCTAGTTGATGGATTTTGCAAGTTAAAACGCTTGGATATGGCTACTATGCTGATTGATGATATGAAGAGAAATAATGTCACACCCGATGTGAAGACATATACTGCTTTAATTGCTGGGTATCAAAGAATTGAAAATATAGATAGAGCTTATGAGGTGTTCGATGAGATGAAGAAGACGGGTACCTTGCCAGATCACATTGCCCATGTTACACTTGGACTGGGTGCTGATGTGGTTACAGAAGATTAGGTGATGGAGGAGATATGTGGCACGGACCAGATTGTAGGTTGTTGAGTATCAAATATCTATCATATGAGCGGAGTGCCTTGTATTTAACTGATATGTGGTTATCTCTCTTCCCATTTAGATTACAGCGTTTCAAATAGGTTTGAATCCTTTTGAGTTGTTGCTTTCATGAAGATCAACCCACGGTCATTGTATGGAGAGATGAGATAGGCGCCTTGTTTAGGTGGGTGGACGTTCACCAGTTATTAGCAATCTGCAAAAGCATGCTGGTAAATATTGTAGTTTAGGAGTATATGTCATATTAAGATGCTGGTATTTTCTGGATTGTAAAATTATCTCAAAAATGAGAATGGCTGTCTCACTCCTTGAAATGTGTAAGCATGCAAGCAACCTGCGAGGATGCTTGAATGATTGCTATCACAATGTTTGTTCATTTTCATTCATGTGCATCTGCTTGCATGTATTTCCTGTAATGTTTTTGCAAATGGAGAATTGAGTTTACTTACCAGATGATAAGGCCCTCAAGAAAGAAGTGTTAAAAGAGGGCCATGAGTCTTAGATTTGTGGTTCACCCTGTAATACCAAGAAGTACAGGGATCTAAAAGAGTATTGTTTTGTTGGGGGCTCAACATGAAAAAGAAATTTGCAAAGTTTGTGGCCAAGTATAGAATATGTCGTCATGTAAAGATGGAATCCCAAAAACCAATTGGAAAGTTGCAACCATTTCTGATTTCATAATGGAAATAGAAAGATATCACTATGGATTTTGTTTTCAAACTACCCAGGGGAAAGAAGGAAAATGATATCATATAGGTCATAGTGGATCAATTGGCTAAATTTGCTTTGCTTCTACCAAAAAAAAATAAATGATGGACCCAGTAAGGATATATGAGGTGCCAATATCAATCATATCAAATTGAGATATAAGGTTTAGATCTTGATTATGGTCAAGTATGCAGCGTATTCTAGGAATAAAATTGAATCCAAACACTATTTTTCATCCTTAGACGGATATTCTATTAAAAAGGATCATATAAAACTTAGAGGATTTGTTAAGATCTTGTGTACTATAATTTAAAGAAATTAGGAGAATCACTTGTCATTGGTGGAATTCACTAACAATAATAGTTATTAGGTTAAAGTGAGAATGACTTCTTTTGAAGCATTATATAAAAAGAAATATTGTACTCTAATATATTGAGAGGAAGTTGATGATAGGAATTTGATTGGGTCTGAGTTGGTATAAATTACCAGTGATAAGGTGAAGATAATTAAAAATAAAAAATAAAAACAGCCCAACACGAATAGAAAAATTAAGCAGATAATAAAAGGAGATCCTAGGAGTTTGATTTGAGAAATCAAGTGTTTTTGAATGTTGCACCTTGTAAAAATATCATTTGGTTTGGAATGAAAGGGAAACTAGCATCAAGATAAATAAGGCCTTTTGAGATCATTAAGAAGATAAGATCAATTGCCTATAAGTTGGAATTGCCTCCACACGTAACCAAGACCCATGATCATCAATCCCTTTGTTTTGGAAGGCTAAGGTTAATCCCTTTGGGTTGCTTTCATAAGTGTCGGTAGATATCAAGGAAGATTTGACACTGTAGATGAAAACCAATGAAAACCCTTGATCGAAGTGAGAAGGAGTTATGAAATAAAAAGGTTTCTTTGACGAGAATATTATGGAGGAACTCTTAAATCAAAGAAGAGATTGGGAAAGGAAAATCAGAAATGAAAAAGAAATATCCAAACTTGTTTCCAAACTTAGGTATGAATTTAAATCTTGAGGATGAAATCTTTATAAGAAGAAGAGAATATAAACCTTTGGCCTAAAAATAAATATATAAGTGTTCAATAGGATAATATATAATTTAAAAATTATAAATTAGGAGAAAAATTATTACAAATTTGGATGGACATCCCCAATAAATTAACTTAAATTTTGGATGAGATAAAGTAATAAATAGGAACGTGAAATGTCAACTCAATGATGAATCATATAAATTCTTCAATCGGGTAAAACAACAACAACAAAGTGGAATTATAAATAAACTAATTTATGACCTTATGCATGAAAAACATTGATCGCTGGTATTGCGTACAATCTCATTATCCTGATCGAAATTAGTGAAAACTCTGAGGAAAATCTTATAATGATTATGGATGGGAGTCTCTAATAAATTAGTTTAAAAATCATAATGATTTAAGTAAATAAAATAGTATATAAAATTTATATTTTTACGTAAAGTAACCGACTCTAATTTTAGGGGTGAGACACTTTTTATGATTAACCTTTCTTCATCAACTCCTTTTGATTTTAATGTTCTAGAGAAAGTATGGAAAGTAAAACATGTTTTTTTATATATATTTAAAAGTGTTTGGCTATATGACAATAAAAAGTTTAAGTTTGATAGCAACTGGGATATGAAGATGATGAGCTTAACTATATGTTATAAGATCTTAAAAAAAAAGAAATAAATATGTGGAAGTCATATTAAATTTGACCTCAAATGTGTTAATTAACTATGATTTTAAAACAAATTTTCTAACACTATGCATAACTTTCAAAAGGTTGACCCGAGCCCAAGAGGTAATAAGCATGACAAGTCCAAGTAATTTATTTGTGCAGCTAAACACATACTTAGGGTTGGCATTTTTTATATTACCTTTCTATTCCATATTAGTTCAAGCAAAGCTATCTACTATAATTTAAATTGTAGTTGAATTGTTTGGAGCCAATGCAAAGCTTTTCTTTAAATCTATTGAGTTGTTAATGATTCAGAGGAAAAGAAAGGAACAATTATAAGAGAGGTCATGCTTCACTACTAGTTTATTTCAAATGCTCGAGACATCATATTTTAAGTTATTTTATATTTTTCTTAACTAAAAACATTTTAAATTAATCATGGTGTTGTTCCTAATCCGAGAAAAATTCTTGATGGGATAACATGTTTTTGGATTTTTTGATGGTTTTGCAAATTATTATGTACCAGCTACAAACCTATAATTACAAGCATATTGTTACAACCTTAATAGTTACAGGATTACTAAATCTATCAACCTATAAGGTTATCAAACTACTTGATATATATTTTGAAGATCTCATGGACTTAGTTGACTTGAAGAATTATTATTGTTATGGATTCTATTAAATGATTTGTTCTTCTCTAATATTCTTCTTTAGATAGAGAATTTGAAGATAACCGATAAA
>Ga0325414_1001964_pt1 | contig 20417 bp, 10 predicted proteins | sample PopdelMetagenome_8_FD_206183 | JGI IMG/M metagenome (GOLD analysis project Ga0325414, IMG submission 206183) | Populus deltoides microbial communities from Bellville, Georgia, United States - Leaf-PdKOR-R3 | ecosystem: Host-associated > Plants > Phyllosphere > Phylloplane/Leaf | place: USA... | reverse complement strand
TGCTGCTGCTGCTGTTGTTGTTGTTTCTTTGTTGCTGCTAAACAATGGGGCTGCTTAGCATCATTAGAAAAATCAAGAGAAAAGAGAAAGAAATGCGCATCCTCATGGTGTATGTATCCATCCACTGTGCTGTCTCTGTCTCTGTCTCTGTATCTAATAAGTAGATGAATAATGGGTTTTTTTGGTTGAAGGGGACTTGATAATTCAGGGAAGACAACAATAGTTTTGAAGATAAATGGAGAAGACACCAGTGTTATTAGCCCTACTCTTGGATTCAATATCAAAACAATCTCTTATCAAAAGTAAGCAGCAAAGTTAGATCTTTCTTCCAGTTTCTTTCTTTCGTTTATTCCTCTTTCTTTGTGTGTATGTTGCTCTCGTTATTGTTAGAAATGGGTAGTAATGATTCTGTGTATTTGCTATTGTTTTGAACTGCCAATTTGACACGAACCCATTTCAGATACAAGTGAAATATGAGAACTTGGGATCTTAACTGGCCTTGTTTTTTTATATGAATTTGTCAAAGAGTGGTAAAATAAAGACAAACTGGAGATGTTTTAGTTTAGCATTGATTGATCAAAACTATCATTACTATAGTTCAACAGTTTCTCTTGCGACATTATGTATACTGACGATGTTGTAGTGTCTGCTGAGCTTCCCAAGATTGGAATTTTAAATCAAAACTATGCTATATTTTTGTTTGATAGGTACACTTTAAATATATGGGATGTGGGGGGACAAAGAACCATAAGATCATACTGGAGGAACTACTTTGAGCAAACTGATGGCTTGGTCTGGGTGGTGGATAGTTCAGATCTTAGAAGGTTGGATGATTGCAAAATGGAGCTCGATAATCTTTTGAAGGAAGAGGTATTTGCCAGTTTTAAGTTTCTTTGATGTTATGTTTTGTTTGAAAACAATGGCCTCTATTTGTTTTTCTATTAATGCAATGTGTTTCTCATGTCTTGCTCTTGTTCTTTTTTTTTTTCACTCTTTTGTTCATTTGTTTTTTTTCTTTTCTTATTCATCTGCTCTTTTCTTGTGAATCCTCTAATTTGCTTGCTCATCTGTCAGAGGCTATCAGGAGCATCTCTACTAATATTTGCAAATAAGCAAGACATAAAAGGTGCTCTTACACCGGAGGAAATTGCTAAAGTAAGGTTCTCACCGATCATATCTCCTTGTTTATGAGTCAGCATTGTTTTTTGTTCATATACAAAGCATTTGGTGTCCTTTTCCCTCGTGTATGTTTGCTTTTCTCAGTGCTGAAAGAAGTCAAATGTCATCCATGTCGTGTGTTTCATACTGAACAATTGAAATGGACTCTTTTGTTTCAAAGTTGATTTAACTTTAGCACACAGTTGGCTGATGATATAAACATGGTTGTAGAGGTTACTGTAAAATCTCCCATGTGCCTTCTTTCCCAGACTTGTCTCTTGGTGGTTGAATGCGGGACATTTAGCTGGGGTTCCTCATAATATGATTTCCATGCTGTTTGAAACTCAATTACTTTCTGGTCAGCTTTGCTTGCAAAAGTGCCCTTCAATTGTTTTCTTTTGGTAGAGGGGCATTTATGTGCACCTTAAGCCATCAGGCAGAATCAATCAACTTGATAGTTTTTGTCATTGAAGAATAGTTCTATTTGCAAAACTTATGCATCCATTTAGTATTTTGACGTTAGGGATCCACGCACATTAATGGGTTGAGCTCCTATTCTTTGTGTCAAGATATGGTTGAAACCATATACATTTAATCTACATAATTAGCGGCACCTGATTTGCACTACTTTCACTTCTCCTGCATGGTGATGTTTTCATGGTGATATATGTCCTTGCCCTTCACCTGTTTGAATTTCTGAAGTGGTTCTGTTATGCTTGTTCAGGTATTGAACCTAGAGATTATGGATAAAACCCGACACTGGAAAATTGTGGGCTGCAGTGCGTACACAGGTGAAGGGCTGCTTGAAGGATTTGATTGGTTGGTTCAGGACATTGCCTCGCGAATCTATATGCTTGACTAAGTACTCTGAAACATATTTACTCTGCCCAAGACATTCTTCAAATGTATTTGTGATAGTAAAATTGCGGGGTTTTATTTGCTTTGCAAATTGCCTACTATGTGGATGCGTGTCTATGTACTTTTGGTTCAAATTTACCAATGCAGTCTTTACTGGCCAGTCCTTATGCTTGTTGTTTTGTGTAAGATGATATTCCTAATGCATTAATAGAAGCAAAAACTATCTTTTGATTTTGCAATGGCTGACTGACGGTATCGTGCGAACAAGCCCCATAGCATGTTTATGTTTGCAGATGAATGAAGCACAAGCATCCATTTTCACACACTTTGGTTTATAAATATAACACTGATTGGATTATCATGGAGATGGATTGAGTTTCATGAGACTGAACACTACAGAAGTACTAACAGCAAGGACCCTGCATATTCAAGGATCAAGCAGGACTATTCACGGGCCATGCTTATTGGATTCATGAACATAAGTAACATAAAGAGCAAACATGGCAATAACTCAAACCCTATTTGCTGGCCTTTTGGTGGAATGACTCTCCAGGGGAATTGAATTTCAACACAATCAGAGTATAAATTATTTGTGTCGTGAGGAAATTCTACTTAAATAAATAGCTTATTAAAAGCATTGAATAACCATCATTTTCCAACATCCGACGATAAAAAATCCTCCAGAAAAAAAAGAGAGCTAAAAACCTTGCAAATCTGGCAACCAGCAAATTCTATTATTCTAAAACATCATAATAAATTGATTGAAACCTCTTCCAAACTACAAAATCCTTGCAATTTAATACCAAAAACAAACCCATTTTGACCTACTGAAGCATCAGAATCACACATCTCAGCCACGATCATTTTGACTTCTTTCCTTGTTTCTTCTTAATAACTTCATCAATATACATGATCCCTTTGCCTTTATAAACTTCAGGTGGCTTACAACTACGAACTGAAGCAGCAAACTGATGCACTCTTCCCTTATCAATTCCAGTACAGCAAACCACATTGTTCTTGAAACAAAATACCCGGACTGCAGGCGGCACAGTTAGTTCGACTTCATGACTGTAACCCAGTTTGAGAAATAACAAACGGCCTTCTGCTTCTGCTCGCGCTTTGTAACCAACACCTACAATTTTGAGAAATCGAAAGAACTTGGCTTCCATTACGAAGTGATATCACTTGAAAGCTTTCCTGGGATAAAAAAAAAAAGGAAAAAAAATAATCGCAGGCAAGCATTTTATCAAACAGTTGGTGAGCAATATGATACGGAATTAGATTACGCCAACCTCCCAATAGGGGGCTTTTCGGGTTTGTGATTTTGACCAAGAGAATGAAGGTCTAATTAAAGGGTTCTTGAAAATTTCATGTTTTCCCATGGTTTCTTAGTGCCCAGATAGAACAGAAGAAATAAATTTTCCAATAAGTTCGTAAAACGCACAGATCACTCTCCAAAGAGAAATACTACAATTCCTATGAAAATCATAGAAGAAAGGAATCATCGAATTCTTACGTGGATTTGAAAATGGGTCGTACCTGCAAGTAAAAATGGGAAGTTGATGACAGGTTTGCTTCACTGGAGAAATGGCATGTGCTGCTGCTGCCGCTCTATTTCCGTAGCTAAAGAGGGATGTGTTTGGCAACGCCAGCGAGCGCAGGCAGTAATGCTATTATGCCTTTTGGGTGCGCCAACTTCTGTTTAAGCCCAAATTAATCTCTGAACTAAAACAATTCCTCAAATATTATCTTTAACTTTCATATTTTTCTCAATCAGTCCTTCGAGTTTCGTAGAAGTTCCATTTAGACCCAAATTGTTTTCGATATGGAAAATGCTTTTCACATTTTCTCATGTTTTGTGAGTTTTTGAAAAAATAAGTTGATTGAAAGAGTGTTCCTTCTAAAGGAAAGCATATCAGGTTTTGAATTTTGAGAGGGGAAATTGTTTATTTTATTGGAATTATTAACTTGCAATATTAATGAAAAAAAAAATGTAATGCTGAAGTGATAATTGCTAAAGTGTATATATTATCTGATCTCTTCCTCTTCCTTCTTACTTTCTCGCCCTTCCATTATCTCTCTTCATGTCTATTTTTTTTCCTCTAAAAATCTACCATCAATAATCAATTTTTATGCCAGTTATCCATATTCAATCAAAACTAACAACATATTTTGTTTCAATCAAGAGATAGAAGTTTCTACAATATTCTTTTTCTCTCTAGATCGACAAAAAAGAGCTCCTTTTCTATAATTCTTAAATTTGCAATGCTCACATGCAGTACCAGTCCTCATTTTCATGCCCTATTTCTCTTCCTCGATCTTAGTAGATTTTGGAAAACTCGATCACAAATCTTTTTTTTTTCCAGTTTTTTTTTGTTAAAGCGTTTCTCACTTTAGGGTTTCTATCTAGTCTTCCGGTCTAGCCTTTTTTGTATTTTTAATCATGATTAAGATGGGGTTTTTTTTTGTTCTAATTTTGTCGAAATTTGTTGAAAGTTTAAGACTTTGAAACTCGGTTGGTGTTCAAGTGAATTGGGGTTTCGATTTTCACCAAGAATACATTCCTAAATTTGGGACTTTGAAATTTAGCGAGTTGATGGTGCATTCCTAAATTTCTTTGGTTTCGATAGAACTGCTGCTGTTTGTAGAATCAAAGCCCTTGGAAGAGTCTGTGGGTGGCTTGAAAGGACAGCTGTAGAGGACATGGACATAGCTGTCCGTGCACATCTGAATGGTTGGAAATTCATATTTCTTAACGATGTGATGTTACTCTTGTGCTCTCATCAGAAAACACAGAATCTGTTTTAGGCATTGAATTTGTCTAATACCCAGTTCATCTTTAATTAATCACCTGGATCCGTTGTTTTACTAGCTTGCCTGTTCTGATCATTCTACTTGGATGAAAATAGTGCTTGTGCAAATCAACACACAATGATTCTGTTACAACTTCAAGAAATGAAGCAAAGGAGCAAAATGTCAGGAAAGCAAAGGTGTTAGAAATATAGCTGACAAATTCTTCCTCTCTCCTTTTCTTTTCCAACAACTCTCACTCTCATTTATCCTCCAGAGACTAAAACTTGAGGAAAATAATGTTCCATAACCACATCGTACACTTTGCAAACTATAGGGATCATAATGAAAAAAAGTAAAAAATGAACCATGTTTTATGAGTGCGTGGACTATGATGAAATGCAATTCTGCTCAAGTATTTTTGTATAATGAATAATAATAAGAAGAAAATGATCATTTATATTGCACAAAAATAGATCCTGTTCATTATCTACAAGCTATATTAGATTCTAGGATAATCTAAACAGAAATGGATTTAAAAAAAAAAATTAGAAGCATCAAATTTGCTGCTTTTGAGTCGCACACCAGGTAAATGTAGCCTGTCAATGCCAGAAAATGTCAACACCCCTCTCATTCAATATTCACAAAGAAATGAAAAAAAAAAAAAACTGTTAGATTGTACTGATAAAAAGTGTTGTATAGAAATTAGAAACATCGGTGCAAACAATCTGGAGAAATGTAAGAATCAACCAGCTGTAGGAATAAAAAAGAAATGATAAAGAAACTTCAAAAATCTTGCAACTTGAATATCTGTAAGATTCATGATCACCAAGGATCACTAGAAAAGATAAAAAAAAATGTGAATGCAATAAAGAATATTGTATGCATCTTTTTGTTTGCAGGACAGTATAGTTCTCCGTCGTCAGCATGTTTAGTTTTGAAGAGCAAAAAGACTTGAGCCATGGACTGAATAGAATTCAAGCGATATAAAGCCTGCAGATTCAAATGGAAAGTAAGCGGCAAGCCTAGGAATTTCAAGAGATGGGTCAGAATACCCAACAATTGTGGATTCATCCACAGTTCTCACTTCGAGTTATTTTGCAGCTACAAGGTTATCCTTGATGAGTTTTTCGGTTAATGCTTTTGAAAGCCCCCACACTGTATCTGTGCTCCCTACCTGCAAAATACATCACTGATGTTTTCATCAGAAGAATCAGACGGAGGGAAGGAGTTAAATCCTTGTATTCTAGGAAACCAAAGTATCAACTGCTTGTATATTGTAACACAGAAACCATGTTCACTGCAGCCGCTTAAGCCCATAAAAAAGAACAAAAACCATTGAGGTGGTCTTTGCTGAGGCAATTTTAAGCTTCAATGCCATTCAGATTTGAGTGGAAAAGGGTAGACACGACCTACTCAAAGAACATACAAGACACGGTGTGGTTATATAAATCCTAAAGCAGATAGTTGATAAATGAAGCTCCATTGAATTGTGCACTTGTAAGGAGGACCCAAGTAAAGCATAAGTAAGAATATTAAAAGAAAACTCAGCACTTGACATGAAGAAGGCTGTAAAATGAAGATAAGGACCCTAGCAATGGCCACATGTTGGGGCATAATGTGGGCACCTGAAGATACCCTGGCTAACTGAGTTTGTCAGCCATGCAAAGAGTATAATAACTAACCCGGTGTCAAAGAGAAAGGGAGGGGGATAGGGAGAGGGGTAGGGAGAGCTCACCACTGCTTCAACAAATGGTGATGTCAATGGATGTTCCAGTGTCAAACCCCCAGCAACATGGAGTGTACTTCCCTCCTCAATCTAAGGCACATCTCATCATTAACAGAGAAATTAAAAACACTGTGGCTGAGAAAATAGCTTCAGAAACAAAATCCAATAAAGAATATGCATTCACAAAATTTACCACGCTATCAATGATCTCATCAGGTATCTCATGGAAATAAACCTGCATAAGTGAACTAGATTATTCTTTCAAAACTCAATGTCATTGAATTGTAAAGACTTCAAAGAGCTTTCAGATAAAGTTCTTTTTACATCAAGTAAATATTTAATACAGCTTTTCGGGACAAATTCCCAGAAATAGGCGATAAAAAGATATATGTTCATGGTCTGCTGCTTTTACTTCAGGAGCACTGAATCATCTGAAATAGTAACGGCTCAAATGGGAAATTTTTTGGCTGTGCATGTAAATATAACTGTTACTATCTCATCTATATAAAATATTTAAGATTACCATATCATAATCTCCATCCAGAAAGATGGAGAAAACAATCAACATATATATAGAGAACAACCATTACACTCTCCTACATGTTACAGTGGAGATATAGAGGCTGATAATAATTGATCTGGAAACCTTGTTGCATCTATGCACCTTTTTTCTCATCAAGTTGTTCATACGGGAATGGACATTAGAGGAGAGTAATTCAGTGGGCTCAGATGATAGCAAAACTCTTTCTTGAATTTAAAGCAATACTCTGCCATTTTGAATGAACAATATGCCTACAGGATTATGTGGGCTAGGAACCATTTGAGTGTCACTATCCAGTAAAATCTAAGCTAAATACAAGTACAAGTAAGCTGTACCTCAGCTTTTTCCCATGCTCCTTTTCGTATTCCAGTAGTAAGGTTACTTACAACCACAGATCCTATGACTGCTGCATGACCACCGGAATATCCTGCAATAGTGCAACTACTAGTCATATTTGACCACTAAAACAAGTTGAGCTTTATAAACAGTAGAGGACATGAGTGAACCCAATTAAGTAAACCTTTGATAAGCTCCCGTGCTTCTTCCTTGCTATTTGGCTTTTCTCTAACCATCCCATTACTCACCACCACCTAAAAAATCAATGAGACGTGGCAGTAAGATAAAACTCCACAAGGAATGTCAAAAAGGGGTCAAGACCTTTAATACAGAAGCAATCACAGGAGAACTATATGAAGCAATAAATAGATTCACAGAACACAAATTTAAAATAGGTAGAGGTTGTAATTAAGAATAGTGAGCTGGAATAAAAGCATACTGTGTCTGCAGTAATTAACAATGTTGCCTGAGCATCCTCTTCCACATGACCTTCAATTCGAAGCCTTTCTATGATGGCGTTTGCCTAGGGAATAAAATTAAATTAATATGGCAGTTCAACAATACAACCATGAACCATGAAAGAACAGTCAGTAATATGCACAGTTGCCAGTCAATACTACCATTTTCAAACTTCATTTCACATAGTTCCATTACAAAAAGAAAGCCCACAAAGACAAAAAAAGCAAACTTTACATTATTAGTGAAACAGAACGACCCAGTTATGCCCCAGTTAGCAATCCATCACAAAACCAAAATTTGTGCAAGGACAAATGCAGGAAGCCCACATTGAGAAAACCTCAGCAATGAGTTATAAAGCCCATTCAAAGCAATAAAATGACATTTGAGACATCCAAGCATATAAAAGGTATAACAGGTGTAAAAGTTATACCTTTGCCTCAGCTAGAGCCATCACCAATTCCTCTGGCTTATCTTTTCTTATACTTTTTTCATCTATATCTGCGGTCTAAACCGATATCACATTAACGACACAAAAAGAACATAAAACCCATAATTGAAAACTAACATTCTCAACAAATAAATAAATAAAAAGCACAAGAGAATGCAGCTTAAGAATATACCACAACAGTAAATTCATATCCCATCTCATTGAGAATTTGCCGCCGAGCCAAAGATGATGAACCCAATATTATCTGCCATTGAAATATCACAACTACCCATCAATAATCATTTCCCTTTTTCTTTTGTTCTTTTAATTATAACACCATGAAAGTTTTCGACTTTGAAACTAATGTCACACTCCATGAAACTTCTTCTTGTTGAATTTTCACAACAACCCATCAATATTTTTCCATTGTAAATTACAATAGCAAGAAAGTTTTCAACTTTGGAACTAATAGAGATACCGTACTAATAAAAGAACTGCTTTTCATTGCAGTTCCTTATTCCTAACTGTAAGAACACCGTTTCCAATTATTTTGGAGGCTGTATAATTCCTTCACATGGACAAAACATGTTTATATTTTAAAACAAAGTTAATGTTCTTTAAGGATTCTTCAACAAGAAAATTATTAACTTGAGGTTTTCAAAACTCCTTTGTTAAAACACGCAATTTACTTTTCAATTGCTTCATGAGTATATTTTTGATAGAATGAAGCTAAAGAAGAAAAGAAAGGAGAAAGGAAAAAAATGCAGCAATAGAGACAGAGTCCCAAGGAACTAACCTTAAAGGAGGAATTACAAGTCGTCATCTTTCCCTCTATCTCCTTTTCAAGCTCCATTTTTTAAGAGATGCTGCGTTGCCCGGAGAGGTGCGAATGGTAGAATTTCTTGCAGCATATTTTGTTTGTCCAGGTAGGTGCCTAGTGAGCATAAGTTTTTTCGGCTTAACTACTTTTTAGCCACTATAGATTCAGAAATATTTTATTTTGGTCCTCATATTTTAGAATCATTAACATCAACTTTAATTAAAATGTTTGTTGTTGGTCTCTGCAATCTGTGTATTTTGTGATCAATCATGTTTTTTTTTTAAAAAATATTTTTTTAAAAATTATTTATTTTTATATAAACACATCCAAACTATAAAAAAAACAACTTAATTGTTTTTTCAAGTAAAATACACTAAAAAAAAAAAAACTACAGCAGACAATCGCCAATAGAATATCCATTCTCTCTCTCTTTATTTTGTTCTTTGACTTTCATGTTTTTCTCCTTGACTTTTCTTCGAAATCTCCATACATGGAATAATATCCATCAATGACGTTTAGAAACCTTTTTTTTAAAAAAAAAATGGCCCTCCTTTAGCTTTTATTAACTATTTAACAAACATATGCCAAATTAAAGATTTTCATGTTTTTCTCTTTACATTTTCTTCAAGATCTCCAGAATAAGTTTTTCTAGATTTTAGCTGGATTGACATTGAAAAATGGGTCCTCCAGGCCAAATTTTAAGAATGGGCCCTCCATAACCCTTTTATTAAGTATTTAACAAACAGAGCCCAAGTCAAAGATTTCCAAGTTTTTAGCTAGATTCACATTGAAAAATTTTGAACTATACGAACACGCAACATTGCTTAATGCATGGGGGTGAAAATATAGTGTTTTTTTTTTTATCCTTCTTTGATAAACAATAATCATGGAGTGTACGTATTTCTTCTCTCACATTTATTAGCACAGATAAAAATTTCGTGTGCATATATTTAGAAGAAAAAATTGTAAATATTTAGAAGGAAATAACTAAGAGATACAGTAGGTATTCTATAAATGTTGGAAAAAGAATATATGCATTGGAAGTACAAAAAAACTAGCCTACCGAAGATTATTCAAACATCATTGATGACTTATTCCTACTTTCTCTATGAATTTTCATTTTCTAGCTTTGCCAGTATTTGTTGGAATCTTTTTGATTGTTGAGGGCCCTTTTGATTCTGAATTGAAATGCTTGTGATTTATTGTTGAATCGGTCAAATCTATATGCTGAGCCAGAGAGAATGCATCTTTCACATAATGATGACTAGTTAATTAAGGAGAAAAGAAAATCAATACAAAGGAGAAAATGCTAATGTTTCATCTTTGTTACATATATATATGTTTAGAATTTATTATACTTGAAAGGAAAAAAGTTTAAGGGTGATGATGAATCAAGGAAAAATTGCCGTCTCTACGGCTGAGACCATTCTTCATTAGAGCTTCAGTTGCTGCAGCCTGCAGAAGGGAGGGTCAAGTAAGGAAACAGGAAAAAACTGAAATCAGCTTCCATTTCACTGTTCATGGTACATTATGTATTGAAAAGATCAACCATTACATTTAGTGTAACCAGTTTTCGTATCAATCGAGATTCCTTCATCATAACATTTTGTTATGTTTTACAAAATGGCATGATAATCTAAAAAGATCGGCTTTTATCAGTTTGTGAATCTATAAACTGTGAATCTAATAGATCAATCAATGCACAAAAGAATAATTAATGCTTTGTTGGGCAACATTTAGCAATCTGTTGGTCCATTCTTTCTATTAATGATTAAGGAACTAGATATATATGTGTGTGTGTGTGTGTGTGTGTGTGTGTTACCTATCCCCTTCATTGCTCATGTTGCTGTTTTCCTTGATGCTTTCTTCATGATTCTTGTAATTTGGCAGTGGCACTTGGTCTGACTCGATTCTCTTGATATCGTCTAGAAGGATCTCATACTGCTTCTTCACTTCCTCCTCGGTTGTTTCTCCGACAAACCTGGCTATGTTTCGCCAACGATCTGGGCTATCCTTGTCATATATTGCAAGAGCATTTTCGAACAACTTGTTTTTCTGTTCTGACCAATTTGGGTTAGGCAGTGGGAAAGAACTGGATCCCATTTCTCTTGCCGAGATAAGAGCGAAAACGGTGAAGCTAAGTTTTATAGTCTTGGGAATAAGATCAAGAATGTGATAGAGGATCAAATTTGAGTATGAAAACTAGAAAATGGAAGAAAAGTCGACTGCTAGACAAGACTAGTGTGAAAATTCAGTAGGGTAGAAGCATGGAATGTGTGAATCATGAAAGAAGACTGAAGTGAAGTGACTGGTGAGAAATTTAGGAAGTTGCAATGCAAGCCACGCTTAAATCTGAAACACTGTAGTTGACACTTGACACAAGTGACTGGTTACTATCTCAAAACGAGAAGAAACGTAGACGGTTAAGACAGATAGAAGTATAGAACATTATATTCTATTTTTTAAAAGGATATAAATTCACTTTTCAGAGATAAATTTATTTTATATTTGTCTTTGTGTATCTGATTCTGTCATGTAATACTAACCAAACCCAACTTGCAAAACTACAAATTATGTAACGAAAAACACCTCATAGTAGTAGAGTCTTGAGATCGGTGTTTTTGAGTTCGAGGATCACTTGATGCTATTTTGGAGGTGTTTACAATATTATTTGCAAGTACTATATATGTTTTAATAAGCATGTGGGCTTTCATTAGCAGGAAATTCGCTCCACAATCTTGAAAGAAACGAGACCACTTCCCTGATCTGGATATTCAAATTATTTGTCATTTAGAAAGCAGAACCAGTAATGCTCTCAGAAATTGCAAACCAGCATTAGTCAACAGTATCTGGCCCCTAGTTAACCGGTCCCGTAAGGTAGAGCACAAAGCTGATTCTGTTCTGTTGTCTTTGATGAAAAATCCATGGTCTTAGAACGAAAGGAAAAATGGAAAAAGACCCTTCGCAAAGATTCAGAAGGTGATCTAACGGATACAGGCAGTTTGCATTTCTTTTACTTCCCAAGTGCCCTAGCTAGTTTTATAGCAAGCCAGTTGAGCTATATTTTAGCTACATGTAGCAGTGCCTAGAATTAATAAGAAACTAAAAATACTAAAACTACATCATTTAATAGTATTAAACCTCAGTTTTCATTATTGGCAAAGATCCATAATTGCTGGTGATGTTGTTAAGTCAAGATCTTATGCTGATTTAAAATATATAGAGAAGAAAGGCCAGTGCTTGCTTTAGGCCAACTTGTTAGCACTTTTATGTTGGTAACATCCTCGACTCCTAAGCAAAGGCAAAGGTTTCATGGCGCAAGGGGGTATCGTAGGCAGAGATGTAGTAATTTCGTAATTCTTGCAGAAATTTTTGGCATGTTTGGCATTGGAAATCAAGTTGCTTCCTTGAGATTGACTGACTGACTTGGAACTGTAGGTTTGTCAAACTGTGATGCACATGATTTTTGGACAAGCAAACACTTGAAAAAGGTGGGTTTTCTGTCTGCCAACCCATGGAAATGTTGGTAATAGAGAGAAAACACATGTCTGAATTTCTTACTGTAACATCATGTCCTCTTCCGAACTAGAAATGATTATGCTGAATACGCCTCATGATTATCAATTATCACGAGCTCCTGGTCTTATGAAATCATTTTTACTACACTATTACACGGCACATTTTTCTTAGAGGATCATTTTCCCTTTCTGTATCCGAATTCAGCATGTTCCTGACTCTTTCGTTTTTTCTCCTTGTGGTATTATCTTGAGCTTTCAAATAAAATCGCTTGAGAAATCAATTTCATATGCTAGGAAAGAATGAATCCATGACTAATTTTAAAGCAGAAAGGAGAGTTAACACAACAGATAAAATGTTTAATGCTGCTTCTTTGGTACATATATAGGATAGAAGTCATCACATTTAAGAGAGTAAAAAAATGACGACTCAAAACTTCAAGGAAAATAGCCGTCTCTATTGTTGATATCCTTCTCCACTAGAGCTCTAGTTACTGCAGCCTGCAGAAGAGAGGGCCAGGTAAGGAAACATCAGCAACATAATCAAATCATTTCATTCTTTCAACATACCAATCACTGCCTCAAAATTGTCAAATAGCAATGACATTAGCATTAGAATATATTCCGTTGGTAATTTTCAATAAAAATAGTGACAGAAAAAATCGGTGGGGGAATTCCCAACATAATTATAGAAGAAAAATACTTCATCGTGAATTTTCGATGGAAATACAGCTTATACACCGATGGAATATTCCTTTGGTGTAAATCAATTATCTAGTTGTGAACTACATTCAATAATGTTTTTCCAAATTTATAATAGCACAAAAATGAGATTTTTTTATACTAGAATTCACGACAAGTTTGTGAATCTAAATTAATCAATCCATATAAGAATTGTGCTTTCGTGGACTAAACATTCAGCAAACTTCGGATTGATGATTAAGGTACCGATCATGTGTTAATTAGTATTACCTCTCCTCTTCATAACTACGTCCCGATGATGTTTTCCTTGCTGCTTCCTTCGTTCTTGTAAATCGGTAGCGGCACTTTGTCCGACTCAATGCTCTTTATATCATCAAGAAGGATCTCGTATTGCTTCTTTACTTCATCCTCGGTTGTTCCTTTGACAATCTTGGCTATTTTCCCCCAACGATCCGGAGTGTCCTTATCATATATCGCAAGAGCATTTTCGAACATCTTGTTTTGTTCGGCTGACCAATTTGAGCTGGGCTGCGGGAAAGAACTTGATGCCATATCTCCCATACAGATTTTAGAGAGGGTGGAGGATGCTTCAATGGCGAAACAAGTTTATGTCTGTCGGAAATAAGACAATATTGTAATTCAGGATGTCAAATTTGAGTATGAAAACAAGTGAATGGTAAGATAGCAGAAAGGCATGGTCTTCCAAAGGGATTCAATACAGTACAAAGCACGAAATGTGAGTCAAGGAAAGGCGAGCATAGGAAGTTGCGATGCAAGTGTTTAAGCCCGATCAGCACGGTGTGAGGGATGATATGCTAGCTGGCAAATGCATATTGAAAATTTGCAAAAGTACACATTATTTAATGGAAAAGTACCTCACAGCAGCAGTGTCGAGATAAGTTTTTCGGAGGATCACTTGATGATATTTCGATGTGATAATAATACCCTTTGCAAGTACGATGTCTGTTTATTTTATGAGCATGTGGGATTTTATTAACAGGAAATTCACCTACCATTCTTGAACGAAATAAACCCACTGGATACAAATATTCAAATGATTTATCATTTGGTGCCAGTATTGCTCTCGGGAAATAAAAAGCCTCTTTGATAATCAACCTCGGCGACGCGGGCAGGCGAGCCATCTGATTTGATAATTTTAAACAGTTGAATCTGCTACAAGTTTATCATGCAAGAAGCCTAGTATACTCGTTTATAAATCAATGGAACAAAGCTAAATTTAAAGAGAGATTTGTTCATGTCAAATGAACAACCTAAAAAGAGAAAAGTCTGTAACTTTTGTTCTGATATTATATTTTAATAGATGATTTTACATGCATGTTAGATCTAACCATAACAAATTGAGCTCCAAAAAAACCCTTAAATTAAACTTGAAAGATGTCAATTTCGTTACTTTTCTTTTTCTTTTTCTTTTTGAATTTTTAACTTAATTTTCTTATCTTATAAAAGTTTGTTTCTTGCCCTATATATAATATGCAGTAGTAATAAAGAGTGTAAATCCGCCAATTCTATTTTTCTCTGTGATTGCTGTTTTCTTGTGTTGTTTTTCACTTACTTAGTAGAATCTGTGGTCTGATCTCATATAACCCATCTCAGAAGTTAAGAGCATAAATCTAATTGTGTCCACTTGATGAAAAATGGACTGTCTGATCTAGTTTCAGTCCCGAAACCCCCCAGATTCATGGTGGTGATCGAACTGAGCTGACACTAACAGTTTGCCTTGCCGGTCCTCTTCTTCCAAAGTGACCTAACTTGATTGTCCGAAATCAAGTGTTCATTATTGCCGAACATTTACAATTTGATATACTGCTAAACTGGTTTTTGAAATCTTTTGCTGATTACAAACTGATACGAGAGGCCATTACTTTAAGCCAACTTGTTATTAATCCGATGAGAATAATTTTAGTCTTGACTCCTAGGCAAAGGCAAAGGTTTCATAGGTGGGGGGGTATCTAGGCTGAGCTGGAGAGTTGTTCATATGTGTTGAAATTTCTGGCAAGCTTTGGTCTCACTGACATTGAAAATCAAGTTGGATCTTAGAGATTATTTGATTAACTTAAAATAATGTAGCTTTAGGAGCTGTGATCATCATATTTTATTGAAAAAACACACCCTTAAAACTATAATCTCATGTGGGGTCTGCAGTCTGCCTGCTTCGCTTTTCTTTGTCCACCTCTAATCTCCAATAGCAGGTTGCCAAAATGCTGGCATTTGAAAAACACCGTGTCTGAGTTTTGACTAAGAACACAGGTCTCAAAGTGATCATGCCTCGAAGAATTTTACAATGCCTCATGTGTTTATCATGAGCTTTACCTTTTAGTTCAAGTTTTAACACCTTTTTTTGGCCCATTTAATTTTATTATCCCATGCGGTAGCATATTTAAACTTAAATAGTTAATCTCTCCTTTTCAATCTTCTCAACACTTGATTGATTGTGGCCGGCTACCACATGCAAGCACCTTTCTTTTAGCTTTGATCTCTGCCTACCCCGACACCTATACAAAGTTTTCGATGATGTGCAAAAATATTCAATAAGTTTAGTAATAAGGTTTATGTTTAATCTATTCTTTCTAGCTAACGGAGTTGTTAGTTGGTGTTTATATATGATAAGCTAAGGTGGTTAGTAATTGATAGCGATAAAAAATTATTTTTGATAGATATAGAAACTCTCGGATATTTAAGTAAATATTTTTGTAGAGAAAAAAAATATAATGATATTTTGAAGGATTCGTGAAGTATTTATAGCTCTCGAATCTCATCTTTTTATGGAGAAGAAAGACTAAAAAATCATTTGAACTTTGTGATATTTTAAGTTATATTTTATTTAAAATAATATATATTAAAACAATATAAAATATCAAGAAACCCGCATGAAATCTTGAAAGAATTTTTAATAGAGTATTGGATTTGAACAAGTTACATGAGCCTATTAAAAGTAAAAAATAAATCAGACATTAACTAATATACTAAACCGTGTGCGGGATTTACTGTTCCCCCACACACAAAACACTGTGGATTACAACAGTAATCCATAGTGATTCTTCTCCCTTCTTCTTCTTCTTCTTTCTTCTTCTTCTTCTTTCTTTCTTTTTTTTTTTTAGCTTTTCCCTTTTTTTCTTTTTTTTTTGTTTTTTTTTCAAAATTTTTTTCAACTTTCTGATTTTTTCTTTTTTGTCATTTATTTTTTTTCAAAAATTTTTTTGTTGATTTTACCTTTTAAAATATTTGCTTTGTAATTTTTTTCTTTAAAATACTATGGATTACTATGATGTTTTCCTACTTAGTTTTTCTATTTTATTTCTTTATTTTTCAAAATTATATTTGTCGATTTTTTTTTAATATTGAGCTGATTAAGAATTTAGCTTTATAATTTTTTTTCTTTAAAATACTCTGAATTGTTGCAGTGTTTTTCCATGTGATTTTTTTATGATTTTTTTCAAAATTATCTTTGTTGATTTTTTTTAAATATTGAGTTGGTTAAGAATTATAATTACAATAAAACTAAATCTTACGAGGAAAGCGTTGTAGTTTTTCTCACAAAACATTGTGGGTTGCTACAATATTTCTCTATATGGTTTTTTATTTTATTTTATTTGAAAAAAGCGTTATAGTTTTCCTCACAAAAAATTGTCAATTGCTGCAACGTTTTTTCTCATGGGTTTTTTTCCTTCCAAAATTATCTTTGTTGGTTTTTTTTAATATTAAGTTGGTAAAGAATTTAGTTTTGTAATTTTTTTTTCTTTTTATTAACTGAAAAGCTAAATCATGTGGCGAAAGCACTGTATCTTTTCTCACAAAACATTGTAAATTACTACAAATTATTTTGTTCAGTCTCTAAGTTTTGGATCACCAACACAATTTTTTTTTTTGTCATGAAATATTTTCTCCATCATACCTTTAATTTCTATTACTTATCTAGCGCTTGTTCACAATTATAACACTATTAAATACATTTGTTTTATAAGCCCGCGGCAGCCCGCAGGCATGTCATCTCGTGTTGTCTAAATCCAAGCACATTAGGCTCGGACATGCTACAGTGTGTGCTTAAAAGAGTACCTAAGAGTGCTGGGCAGCGTGCCCTCCTTGGACCCAGGCAACAGTCTGGGCTCATTCCTCTCGGCCAGCTGTAACCTCTACCCATGTGGTTATGGAAAAGTTTTTCGAGCTTTGATAAGGAATTTTTAGCTAATTAAATTTGAGTTTATATGTTATCTGTATGTATGTAAACCTATCTATGACTTAATTATGGCATACAGCAAAGTAGTTTAGTTGTTCAAGGTAAATGCTTTCCTCATGCTATGTATTTTCATTTCAGCTTAAATATGATTCCTAGAGAGGCCACTGACCAGGAATTTGCATGCTTAACTGGTCATACAAAAAATAATGTCAGCTGTTTGAAGAAGGTCCTCAACATACCTACATAAATTGCTCCTTTTTTTCTTCCCTCCAAATAAACTGTTTAACTGCTGAGATAATTAAGTAACACTTCTGCATCAGTATATAAATTCTGACATAAAACAACGTAAATAAAGTTTTCTGTACACTCGAGAAGCAACTATAGACAGAAATACAAAAAAAAGGAATTACTTTCAAGCTCTCTCCATGGAAAGCATGATTGGCCAATTTGCGCAGATTGATCCATTTTCCATCCCTAGTTGCCACAAGTCCGTCCCCAAAGATTTTCTTCGAATAAAAGATGGCAGATCAGACATGAGGTAATTTCCATCTTTATTGTTCAATATCTCTTTAACCTGTTCAGGTTCAGCGACTTCCAATTGTGCTCCACTGCCTTTCCACCAAAAGAAATCCTTCCCTGCACCAAAATATGGTAGAGATAAAATTAAACATGAGGTTGAACTCGAGGGAATGGTTGATGGCATAATTCCATGGGCTTGCTCGTGGCCTCTTTCAAGTTTCCATGAAGGAATCTGCAGTAAGAAGGGCCTTCAACTCCTTGTGAGGACTGCAAGGCAGACTGTGCGTAAATTGGAGTCTGTTAAGGAACTTGATGAGAATCAAAATTAAGCATAGGCATACACAACTTGAAAGGAACATTACCGTGGTTCCATGGTCACCACGGCCATGCTTCATTGAGTATGCACAGGGTTAGAAAATCTTCCTCTTTTAGCTATATAACTTTCAATAAGGATTTTTTTATATATATATAAAGAAGAGGATTTAGACTATTTAGCTTGTTTTTTAATAGAATTATTACATTCAAGTTTATTAAATCAGAATTTTCTCAACAATTTAAGCATAATTTTAAGGTTTTTTGAAACTCTAATTTTATCTTTTTTAATATAAACCATGTCAATTGATATTAAAGCAGACTAACTTACTTGATGAATGGAAATTGACATTGACAAATATCATCCCATCTCGCGATGCAAATTAATCAAAGAGTGGAGGCCGTTAAGATACTGCGAGGGCTCAACATAGTGTAAAGAACCAGAGAATTGATTGGATGAAGTTTTTGGTAGTAAACTTATGCTATATTTGTTTCTCAGAATTCACTTTTTGAGAAATTAATTTTTAAATTTTTCTATGTTTGTTTGCCATTAAAAAAATTGGTCAACGGAAAACACTTTCCAGTTAAAGAAAAAATTGGCTTGGTTTCTAGAAAAGTGTTTTCCTATAAAATTTGAGCGGAAAACACTTTCCGGAAGTTGTGAAAAATTTAGAAATATCATATTATTTGCTGATTATATCAAATTTGGTCTTCAAACTTTTGATTATTGTATATATTTTGTTTTGAATATATACTTTTCAATTTCATCTCTTAAAATTTAATTTTTATATTAACTTTGGTCCTTATTTTTATAATTTTTATTTGCTTTTTCCTTATCATTTTTTTATTGAAATTTTTTATGTATCAAATTTGGTCCTCATTCTTTTGATTATTACTTATTTTATTTGAAATAATTTATGAAATGTTAATTATTATTATTTTAATTTCTTCATCTTTTATTTTTTTTATTTTTTAAATTTGATCTCTATTATTTTGATTATTATTTATTTTATTTGAGATAATTTATGAAATTATATATTTTTTCAATTTCATTCTCATTCAAATTTTTAATTTGTAAGATTTGTTCTTCATTATTTTAATAAACTTGAGAAAAATAAAATATTAATAAGTTATTTTTCAGTTTATTTTCCATGACGTAATCAAACACTGAAAAGTGCTTTCCAACTTATTTTTCATTATACTACCAAACATCAGAAAATAATTTACTTTCTCAAAATTCACTTTCCAAAAGGAAATTACTTTCCAGCAAACAAACAGGACCTTAAGTACAAACATGGATCATGATGAAGAAGGATATGACTAAAGACTTACCTCTAGGTAGACAAAACCCAAATTTGTTCCAATAATCCAATATAGACAACTTCTCTATTATTTAATAGAATTATTAATCAATTTAGTAGGTGGCTAGTAGTAAGAGATTGGGACTAAGAAGTTTACTTCTCCTTTGATTTTAAGTTTGAGCTCTGTAGTTGCTAATATAATGGCCACTAGAAGCTTACATGGTCGTTAACTCAGGGCTCGTGGAATTAGTCGAGGTACGCGTAAGCTGGTTCGGACACCCACGTTAATTAAAAAAAATAGAATTATTGACATTTAGAGTTTATTAAGTAATAATTCTCTCTACAATATAATTAGCTATAATTTTAAGATTTGTGTCAAATTTCAGTTTCTTCTTTTTTTATCATCAAATTTCAGTTTCTTCTTTTTTATCATGAACTATTTAATCAGTATTAAAACAAAGCAGGTTGGTTTGTTCAATGAACATAAACATTAGCAACATTACCCTACCTAGTGATATAAATCAACTAAGTAAAGATCATTTAGGGCTCTATATATTCGAGCTAAAAAGTTAGTGCAGAGAATTTGGTCATAAAAATTTGATAATTGGAGTGTTTAGTAGAGACTTAATTGAGGACTAGATCAACTATTAATGAAATGTGTATGTAGGGATCATAATGAGGAGAGAGACTTGCATGCATAAAGTCTTACCTTAGGTTAGACAAAACCTAGAGATTGCTAAGAATAGAGTAAAAGT
>Ga0325414_1001962_pt1 | contig 20426 bp, 14 predicted proteins | sample PopdelMetagenome_8_FD_206183 | JGI IMG/M metagenome (GOLD analysis project Ga0325414, IMG submission 206183) | Populus deltoides microbial communities from Bellville, Georgia, United States - Leaf-PdKOR-R3 | ecosystem: Host-associated > Plants > Phyllosphere > Phylloplane/Leaf | place: USA... | reverse complement strand
CTTCAATGTTTATATCCAAGAAAGTTTGTTATTAATATATCTTATCTTTTTATCTTACTAATTCTTAATACCTTGCTTGTTAAATGATTAATCTAGATTTGTGTTGTATAACACATGGTACAATAAATAATTAATCCTTCATAGTCTTCGGCCGACATCGATGTTATGAGAGGAGCTTGATTTGTTATTAACATAAGTTAGCATCATGAACTCCTTACAATATTTAAAATTATAGTATTACTAAAAAAAGATAATTAATATGATCATGTTAAAAATTTATAATGAACTATTAAGGATAAATCATCCGATTAGAATCTCCTTTGTGTGTGGTTTCCAGTTGAGTAATAAAAAGAGTTTATACTATACTTATTTCTAATACCATTAGTGGATCCTCAAAGATCTCTTTAATTCTTTGTTAAATTATATATATATATATATGACCTCCCTATGGATCGACCCCGGTCTTGCCGGGTTATTTATTACTTTGACACTCCTACACTTGGGATAAGACATCAACTCTTTGATCGTGTCAGTTTGTGACAAGATTTGAGACAAGGATTGATCGCCTTATGATTTAAATCTGTGAGGGAGTTAATTGAGGTTGCACAGGCTCTGAAGGCCTGTATTGGAGAAGGTCAATAGGGGCATCTAGGTATAGGCAAAAAGAGAGAAGGGGATTATTATCCCAGCAGCAAACCACCACTTTTGAAAAAAAAGAAAGAGTAGAGTGTTTGAACAGTATAGGAAAAAAAGGCCCTTAACGGTGTTGCTCCACCAACAATCAAGTGGGAGAATGATGGGGGGTAGTCGCATTCAAGGACAAACTCTCCAGCAGGGACCAGCGACCACAATGGTGTTGACTATCCTCCTTGTGTAAAATGTGGACAACGGCACCCTAGGGACTACTCAGTTTCACTAGGACAATGCTTTGTGTGCAAAGGGAAGGATATAGATGGAGAAACTGCCAGTATCTAGGACAAGGGTGTCATTACTGTGGCGGAAGAGGTCATTATAAGAAGGAGTGCCCTAATAAGAACACCAAGCAAGTATAGAGTTATAGGCAGCCGAGTCAGAGCCATCAACAGTCATTCACAGTGAATAGGCTGGTGAGGTCTTCTCAATCAGGGGCAAACTCTAGTTGAGGGAGGCTGAAGGCACAAAATGATCGGATCCTAAGGAGGGTCTTCCATTTGACACAAGAAGAGGTTAGGGCTACAACGGATGTGGTGGCAGATATGCTACTAATGAATAAGCTTAATGTGCATGTGTTGTTTGATCTGGGTGTCACCCACTCATTCATTGCTAGGAACTTGTTGCCTCCCTACAGCTAGGGGTACTTCTTCTATTCGGTTAGGCCTCTAGCCTTCCTCCGCTACTGTGGTTCCTCTCTGCAAGGTTTCACGTGATTTACTGGAGCATGAGATATTGTATCATCTAAGGGATCTTTGTCTCGCCAACCTTAGGCACCTCTACCCCTGCTCCTCCTCACAGATTTGTTCTTGGCAGCCATGCATGGCCCCAAAATGCGTCTTACTAGTCAAGGTGAGCATGCTCATATAAGACCCTCCCTCAAGTCCTCACTTGCCGATGTGGGATATTACATATATAATGATCAAATAAAGCTAAAAGGTGAGCATGAGGCTATTAAAAGAGAAAATCAAGGCGGGGAACAAGGGGAGAGAAGACCATTAATGTTGGTAAGAACCCAAAACACTATTGCAACTCATTCAGCCACCCATCTAAACACAAACAAACTTCGATCAATACTTCAAACAAATCAGACCATTCAGCCACTACCGAAATCTAGCTAAGAGTGGAGATAAGACAAGAGGAGTGAAGAAAGTCAGCAAGTATGATGAGAATTATGTGGAAAAACTAAAGAAACAACCTAATTTTTATGCTAAAGAATGTGAGGTCATGTCTATATTTTTCACTAACAAGCCAATGATTTTACTTATGTACAATGAGGCTTTCTTTAATACTAACAATCCTGATCATGTTGTGCCTAGTGTTGTTTCTTTATTGCAGGAGTTTAAATATATGTTTCATGAAAATATTCCTAGTGAATTACCATCCTTGAGAGGAATAAAATATCAAATTGATTTTGTACTCTGGGCTGCGATTCCTATTCAACCAGCCTATAAAAGCATTCTCGAAGAGACGAAGGAGCTTCAAAGGAAAATTGATGAGCTAATGAAGAAAGGAGGGGTACATTCGTGAGAGTATAAACTTGTGTGCCATGTTAGTGTTACTTGTGCCTAAGAATGATGAAATATGAAGGTTGTGTATTGATTGCCAAGCCATCAATAATATAATGGTAAAGTATAAACATTACATTCCTAGGCTCGATGTCATTCTGAAAAATGGGTGCCAATAGATTAGGATGAAAGGTAATGAGTGGAAAGCTGCATTTAAGACCAAGTACGATTTGTATGAATGCTTAGTAATGCCGGTTAGACTTATAAATGCACCTAGTATGTTTATGCATTTAATGAATCATGTATTGTGTTTGTTTATAAGTAAGTTTATGGTTGTGTATTTTGATGATATTCTAATCTACAACAACAAATTAAATAAACATCTTTTTATTATTATCAAAATGTAAGTATGTATAATATAAATCCCGAGAAAATCAAAACTGCATTAAATTAAAGAAAATTAACTGAACTAAAAAGAAGTGGGGGTAAAACAAATACACATAAAGAAAATGGGGTCTAAATGCAAATAAGAATAATTATAGAGCATAAATACTCCTTTTCTCACCAAAAACAAATTTGCAGCTATCGTGAAGAAAGAAAAGAGGGAGTTTTTGTATCTATTTTTACAGATCAAGAGAGAAACACTAAAATTTCAAGAACCCATCCAAGATTAATGGTTATATGTAGAATAAACACTAATGGGCAAGGGATTAACAAGAAAAATTGAACAAGAAAAGAAGAGGGGAGGGTCGGCTGTCATTAGAAAGAAAAGGAGAGATCGAAACCTTGATTCATACCGGGTAAGGTATTCTAAACATGGTCTTATGAGTCATTTTAAAGTCGATTATAAATTGATGTATGGATGTTAAATTATAGATTTGAGTTCTTAGACTTGAATTGAGGAAAAGGTATGAGTTGTTGAACTAAAGAACTTCATGTGTTGTGTGTAAATGGAAAGGTTGACGAATTTGGACAGTTTCGTCTCTTGACATTCAAAGGGATTTTGGGTAGGAGGATGAAGGAATTAGGATCAGATTTCTTCATAGAAATTATAGTTTTGGATGTTGACTAACTAATGAACTTGGTTTTGCTCAATTTGGAATTATAGAACTCTAGCTATGGGTCACCAAATGAGACTGGGTCATGACAGACCCTATAGGGTAGTAGGTCTGGTTCGTTGATGAGAAATTTTGACTATCTTAGAGGCAGAACTGGGTTCTCTTTCCTTCAGAGAACTTGTAGCCTTATGTCTTAGCTTTCTAACGAGACTAATCTCATTTGAATCGAAGTTCTATAACTCTAGATATAGTTAAAAATCTAAGGAGAGGTCAGACAGTAACAGTTCAAAAACGAGACAGTAACAATTGGAGAGTAACAGTCCAAATGTTTGTTGATGAGCAATTTTGACTATCTTAGAGGCAGAACTGGGTTCTTCTTCCTTCAGAAAACTTGTAGCCTCATGTCTTAGCTTTCCAACGAGACTAATCTCGCTTAATTCAGAGTTCTATAACTCTAGATATAGTTAATAATCTGAGAAGAGGTCAGACAGTAACAATTCAAAAACAAGACAATAACAATTGGATAATAACAGTCCAAATGTTTATTGACGAGCAATTTTGACTGTCTTAGAGGAAAAACTGGGTTTTTCTTCTTCAAAGAACTTGTAGCCTCATGTCTTAGCTTTCCAACGAGACTAATCTCGCTTGAATTGGAGTCTATAACTCTAGATATAGTTAAAAATCTGAGGAGTGGTCAGACAGTAACAGTCCAAATGTTTGTTGATGAGAAATTTTGACTATTTTAGAGGCAGAATTGGGTTCTCCTTCCTTCAGAGAACTTGTAGCCTCATGTCTTAGCTTTCCAACGAGACTAATCTCGCTTGAATCAGAGTTCTATAACTCCAGATATAGTTAAAAATCCAAGAAGAGGTCAGATAGTAATAGTTCAAAAATAAAACAATATATATTATAGGTGTGGTGCAACAGCAGCAACAGGGGAGCACGAGTAGAGCTTCTATTACAGGTAAGTGAATCACACCTATACCTTCTAGTTAAATTCCATTATTTAATAAATATTATCGATGTAAAATGTGAATTACTGAATGTATGTGTATTCAAGGGGAAAGGTTGTTGTGTAAATTGCTAAGTGATGAAATTATCACTGACAAAGGAAGTATGAGAAGTGTGATTTGAGGCGTAAACTAGCATACATTTAGTGTATGTTAGGATCCCGGGTAAGTGGATTGCCACGTTTGGACTAACATACATTTAGTGTATGTTAGGATCCCCGATAAGAGGATCAAACATGTATTAACTAGCATACATTTAGTGTATGTTAGGATCCCATGTAAGGGGATCACCATGTTTTGGCTAGCATATATTTAGTGAATGTTAGTATCCCAGGTAAGGGGATCACCTTACATCGACTCCTATGGGGTGATGATGATGATACCAGTGAAATTGGTATCGGTAATGTGTTAAACAAAAATAATCATGTTTGATCTTATAAAGTCTGGAATGGAGGTTAATAGTGGAAGAGGGAATGGTTATTAATAGTGGAATAAGGAAGTGATTCTAATGAAAACTAGAAGGGAGAAGTGAACAAAATATAAATGCATGTTACCCTGTTGAAATTGTTAGATATTCGTGTTGTTATATTCACCTTTCAATAATATGTATTTTGTTTCAGGATCATCACATGCACGATATGAGTAGATCCTAACTTATGTTCCCTTCTTGTAATTTAGGTTCTAGGGAGTATACCCTTGTATTTTGTAAACATGAAAATGTTTGTATAACTTAATTTTGTATTATTAATGTTTAAACTTGATTGAATGAACTTAACTTTGTAGTTCATATAACCATATTTCATGGCTATGTATTTATAGTTTTTTTATCCATCCATAATGATATTTTGTTATATAATGTATACCATAAATATTGTGGTTGATAGGTGTGAGAATATTTGTGGAATTGAAACCCAGGGTGATTGGGTCAGGAATAAGTTATGAGATGCGAGTTATTAAAAGTGTAAACAAGTTACATGTTGATAACTTGAGACCTTCTGGTATGGGGGGACTTTGTCAAAATTTTGGTAGATTTTAATACGAAAACCATGAATATATATATATATATAATTACTCTATTTTTTGGTTGACATGAGATTATTGTTTTTATCCCGGAATGGGGGATGTTACATATAAAGATCAAAAGTAACCATACTGAAAAACCAGCAAGTCCATATACATGTACAGATGAAGAGGGAACATGCTCCCTAAATCAACAGAGACCGAAAAACAACCTAACTGATACAAAAATAACCAACTACTCCGAAGCAAAAATTAAACTAAGAATAAAACCAAAAAGAAAACAAGCTCCCTAGCAAAACTGGCCATGCTAAGCCAACAATAACAAAATCTATGAGAGGTTAAGGATGAAACCAAACCAAGATCGATGGTGTCGAAATTAACCCAGCAATGCGAAAAGTAAAGATGCAATAAAGGCACATAACTAATAGTTGTGACAGTATGCATAGCCTGAAGGAGAGACCATCAGGACTGTAACAGGGAAGTGAAAGCTCGCCAACTTTACCATTAGGAGAAGCAGCAGGAAAATGAGATCCAAGTAACAGCAGAACCAACAAATGACAAAAGCAAACCTATCACCTACAGACAGCAACCTGGAGGAGCAAACATGCTAGCCAACATCAATACGAGAAGGGTCTTTTTTCATGAAAGTAAAAAATGGTGTAAAACTGAATCTGGAACTTACGAAACATGCGGTCGACAGAGCTGCAATTGCTGTCAAAGACTCTTTTATTCCTTTCTTGCCAAATAAGGTAGACAACTATGGCAAGAGAAACCCTTCTCATTCTAAATTCTAACCCATTACGACATGATTTTAAGCCCCTCAAAGCACTATTGAGAGTTGACATACGCCTTGTAATACGTAGCCACGACCTGATTTTAGTCCATATGGAAGATGCCCAGGTACAAGCAAAAAATAGGTGGCCATGTGAATCCTCACCTTGAGAGCACAAGACACAAGTCGTGTTAGGATCCAAGAAAGATAGCCTGTCTTTGGCTTTGAGTTTGCCAATTACAGCTAGCCATAACACCAAGTTGTGCCAAGGCAATGACTGTTGTTCCCAGACCAGTTTATTCCAGCAAACCATAATACTTCTAAATCTGAAAGGTTCATACGCAGCTGTCGAGTATAGACCAGATGAGGTATCTCAGCTGTGCAGCGAAGAGAGGACTTGAGGATGTTCTCTACACTCTTACAGCAGTTCACTCTTAAGAGAGAGAATCGATTTCCATAATGACGAAGAGGTTTTTTGAACCGTAGCATCCTATATGGAAGTTTGATGAAGATAATAGTGGTGAACCCATTGGATCCAAAGAAAATCAGTTTTGGAATGGACATTCCATAATTGCTTAGCCAAGAAGCTGTTTAGAAAGACAAAGCTGTTTTCCAAGCAACAAGAGCCTGATGGTGTGGCAAGATATTGCCACTCCAAATGAAGTTTCTACACAGACTTATAATTTGAAGGAAAACAGTAGAGGGTAAAGGAAAGATGTTGACCCAAAATTGAACCATCCCATGAATAACCGTCTGTAAGAGTTCTAGTCTCCTACCATAAGAAAGATGCTTCCCCATCCAACCTTGGCTTGTGCAGCAAAGGAGAAAATTAACTAGCCAGTAGCCTATGAGGGCTCACGGGAACACCAAGATATTTGAAGGGAAAAAAAGCCTTTCAAAAAGCTAGAATCCTGCAAGATCAAAAGCTTGGACATCTCATCAACACCTCCAAAATAGATAGCGGATTTATCTGCATTGATATCAAGGCCCGACATCCTCCCAAAGATCTATAGCTATTGGAGGAAAATATCCATCGATGATCTATCCCCATGGCAAAGAAGTAGTACATCATCAGCAAAAGCCAAGTGTATACCATGGACCCTGCCACTTAGGATGATATTATATGAGTTTATACAAGTTTACTGATGACATGTAAAAATAGATTATACTTTGAAATTTTTTCACAAACTTTTCAATTGTTAACAAGTTGCATTTAATCTCCTTTTTTTCAATTGCTTACAAATTTAGATATGAACATACTTAAGAATTATTAAATTAGTTTGTTTATAAACCTAGTTCACAAATCTAATTGAAATAGTTTATGAACCCAAACCAAACAAGTTAAGTTGAATTCAACTTTGACTTATTATAAAGTGAGTTTTAAAATAAAGTTAGAATAATTTGTTATTGAGAAACATATTTAAGGCTAAATTTTAATGAAGTTATGTGTATGATCATAAAGTTTTTAACTTTTTTTTAGTTATTTATATAAATACAATTACCAATTTGTGAAATTTATACCTTCTCAATAATAAAATCACATTAATAAGACTTGAATACAACACTTGACAATATATTTTTTTTTCATGAGTACCATCATGCTAAATATGTGGCATCTAATTAAATGATAACCCTTAATTAGGATGTCCACTGAGTATTAAAGATTAATGATCCAAAATAAACTAAAAAAAAAAAAGTTAAAAACTCTTAAAAAGAAAAAACCAAAAAATAACATATAATACACAAATAATATTATAATCAACTCATTCTATAACATATACCCAATTTTGTCCAAACATGAGCACTTAATTTGGGTTCTCATTATTTTGCAAAACTTTCTTGAAAAACACACAAAAAACATAGTCATAACATTTCTCAAATTCTTCAAAATCTAGCAATTTTAAAAATCTTTAATATTTTGCATATTTTATTTTAGTTCTAAGCAGACAGGTAAAAGGATTAGAAAATAAAATTAAGTGCAAGTAAAAAATAAAATAACAAGATAAAACAATGTGAGTGAAAAAAAAAGTAAAAATTAAATAGAATATGAGTTAGAATATCCTCATTCATGTTTTCATATCCTAATCCGATTTTTTAAAAAAACATTTTAACTAAGTATATTCAAATGAAGTTTGCCTTAGATTTTTCTTGCAAATACAACTCTTAAAAAAGGAAAAATAAAATAAAATATTGAGCGAGAGTGGAGAGTGAATTTTTTTTTTAATCAATTCCTTATTTAGGATTCTCCATATCATTTCATTGTTTCGAAACCGTTTGAACAAGGATTCAGAAAATTTATTAACCTTTTATTTTATTTTTTGATAAATAAATAAAAAAACAAAATCTCTTGAAGTTTTAATATATTTATATCAAAAATAAAAAAAAATTAATTCATTTAAAAAAAACACTTAAATTTGTACCGCATTCTCTGTAATAACTTTGCTAAACACCTGTAACAATACTAATTTTGCTTGTTAGTAAGATTGATTTTTCTGGCTTGAGAGAAGAAGAAAGGCCAGATCATAAAAACAATAATCAGACTTCACATTTGACATTCCATCCCTCGATTTAATGGTTAGTTTTCTTTTTTTCTGTGTTTTCCTTCCAGTTTGGCTTTTGTTTTTTTTTTTCCTTTCTTTTGTTTTTGGCTTCTTTTGACATCTATTTCTGTTTAGGGGCATGCACTGTGTCTTATTGACATGGGTTTCTCTTGTTTTTGATATCTTTGAACCTTTCTGGTTTGATCAGTGAATTGTTAGATAAAAAATCTTTTGTATTCCCCCCAGAATCAGAATGGTTGATTAAGAAGTTGCTTTTTTTGTATTCATTAATTGTTGCTATGGTCGTTGTCGTCATCATCATCATCGTCATCGTTCGTTTAATCTTCCAAGCTTCCTGTTTGGAAGAAATTAGCATGCTTTGAATTAAATTTAGCTTCTTTGATCATTCATTTCTTTCTTTCTTTTTTGGCCATCTCTCACCCTAAAACTAATGTATTAAATGTATAAGGTTTGGCTTATTCTGGATTCTTGGTTTTATATACTAAGGACCATGTGTGGTTCTTGGTCTTTCTCTATGTTTCTTTGGAACCAAGATTAATCGTATACATGGGTTTTGCTCCTTCATTTTTTTCTTCCCATTTTAATGGTCTTTTTGTCTGTTATTTTAAATATTAGGCTGGCTAATATTAGTTGTTCTGGCCATGTAGATGGAGGATGATGAAGAAGAAGACCTATGATCTTTCTCTCTATTCACATGTGTATTCATAAGTTGACCTGTAGATATAGAATTTTGTTTACTAGTATACACGATGGTAAGAGATAAAAGAGATATAAGTCCCGTTTTACTCAAATTTGGGGCAGCTTTAGCTGTCTCTATTGCTGGATTTCTCCTTTCACGCTTGAAAACCAACAGGAATAAATCTTCCCAGCCTCCTCACTCCCCACGCTCTTCAGGTTTGCTCTCCTTATCCACTGATTGGTCAAGCTTTAGTTTCTGTCTGCCTTTGGACAATTCTGTGTATTTTCATTGTTCATAGATCATAGTACTGAAGTTGATGTAGGAAGGGAAAGATCTTGGCGCAGAGATGATCTTCAAGTGACTAAGAGAACATCCAGTTCTGGCAGTTTGACTTCAATTTCAACAGAAATACATGTAAGTTTCATTCATAAATTTTGATTGCACAGGATAATGTTTTCTGTCGCCAATTTTCAATACATTTAGGTTGATTAACTCTTGAATTAGAAAGTGTCTGATGGTGGTGTGTTCAAGATGGCAAGGTAGCATTTTTTTTTTAGTTTGTTTATATAGATATTCATTTTTATGAAAAATAAATTAATTGCAGAGTGGTGATTGGTGAACCTTGTAGTATTTTCTTTGTTTTACTTTGCGTTTTTTAATGGAACAATTTTGTTGTATAAACATATCTAAACTCGGTTTATCCAATTGATATTAGAAATTGTTTTGTTACCTCATCATCTTACTACATGCTTACTTTTAGTGAATATATCAGTAAAAATTGAACCTGCCACCTCTCCCTCAAGAAAAAGGCGAAGAAATTAGTGAAAATTATGTGCTTACTAGGTCATGGAAGGACTCTATTCTAAGTTCTGCCTAGGTAAAATATATCAGGACTCCAAAATAAATTATTTTACTTCTTTAATATGGTGATTAAATATTACCTTCGCTCCTTTTATTTTTCTGCAATAGTGATGGGGATGTTTGTTGTATTATCTGTCACATTGGATTTTTTGATGGAGTACCTTGTACTCCATTGGTCATGAGTCATTTTAGGAAACTAAATTCTCCCACCCGTTTGTTTGGCCATTGTCCTATGGTTTATGGCACTTCAAAAGGCATAAATTTTATGTCTTGGTTATTAATTTTTAATTTTAAGAATCAACATTTTATGATTTCTGTTCAATAGGAAGACTCGTACATGCTCAAGGTTGCTGTTGATAATTCAAAGGTTTTTTATCCAAGCAGTAGACAGAGTGGGGATAAAGATGGGTACCTCTTACCCGAATTCAATGATTTCATGAAGGAATTTGACTTTAATGTTCATAATTCTGGGACGTCTCCTAGCAAAGATGAAACACCAGGGTCAGATGTGGGAACTCCAAGATCATTCAAAGGTGCGGAAAAGGGCAATTATGAGCAAGAGATAAAACATCTGAAGAACATGGTTAAAATGCTTCGAGAAAGGGAAAGGAACCTTGAGGTCCAAATGCTTGAGTTTTATGGTCATAAAGAGCAAGAAACAGCTGTGATGGAGTTGCAAAACCGTTTGAAAATAAACAACATGGAGGCTAAGTTATTTGGTCTGAAAATTGAATCCCTACGGGCTGATAACAGAAGACTGCATGATCAAGTGGCTGATCATGTGAAAGTTGTTACTGAGCTTAATGCTGCCAGAACAAAAATTAAACTGCTGAAGAAAAAACAAAGGTCTGAAGCAGAGCAGAACAGAGAACAGATATTGTCCCTTCAAAACATAGTTTCTAGATTGCAAGAGCAGGAACTCAAGTCTGCTGCAACTGATTCAGATATTAAAATGAAGTTGCAAAGGCTGAAGGATTTGGAAACAGAGACAGAAGAGTTGAAGAAGTCTTACTTGAGATTGCATCTAGAAAATTCTGAATTGGCCTCTCAACTGGAGTCCACCAAAATCCTAGCAAATTCCATTCTTGAGGATCCAGAGGTAATTAATCCATTCTCAATAAATTATGCATCGTTCCTTAGTTATACACTTCATTTGTGATTCATTTTCCAGTTGCATTTTCTTGCAGACAGAAACATTAAGGAAGCTGGGCAATCAGTTGAGGCAGGAAAACGAGGACTTGGTGAAGGAAGTTGAGAGACTTCAAGCTGACCGGTGCACTGATGTTGAAGAATTAGTCTACCTCCGCTGGATAAATGCTTGCTTGCGATATGAATTGCGCAATTTTCGGCCCCCATATGGTAAAACTGTTGCAAGAGACCTTAGTAAGTCTCTAAGCCCCAGGTCTGAGGAGAAAGCAAAACAGCTCATACTTGAATATGCAAATACTAAAGGGATGATGGAGAAGGGGATCAACATTATGGAGTTTGAACCTGATCACTGGTCATCCTCCCAAGCCTCATATATGACAGACCTGGGAGAACTTGATGATTCTCTATCACCAAAAACAAACCACTCAGGCAAAACCAAAATTTTCCACAAGCTTAGGAGACTTTTATTGGGAAAGGAGACTCACAATCAGAGTCATGGATCATCAGGCAGCAGAACTGGAGCGACAGGAGACTCTGATTCTCCAAATGGAAGTTTAAGTGTTTCAACACCAACTGACAACACAAGTGATCTGCAATCTACTAGAGGTCAAACTCCATCCTTCTATTCATCTAGACATTATGTGGATACCCAAAGAACCAGGAGTTTGGAGAACAGTAGGAGAAATAGTGAGGCCAGATCCTCTCATTGGTATAGGAGATTTTCATCAAGTAGAGCTAGCGATTTGTCACTTGAAAATTTACTGGATCAAGACTTGTATTCTATAGAGAAATCGGAGTTGGTGAAATTCGCTGAAGTTCTGAAGGACCCTGGAAGTAGAGCCGGAAATGGCAATAGGATGAATAAGTTGCACAGAAAATCAGTATCAGTGGGCTCATTTGAGGCTCTTCATGGCTCTTCAGAATAATCCCACCTTATTACCTGTTCATATATGCTCTCGACTAAAGGGGATACCAGTCAGCATAACTTCACCATATTGTTTACTAATGACAGTAAAGAAACAAGTTTTTTTTTATAAAAATACACGTTTATATGAATGGCAAATGTTAAGAGTTGCCAAGTTAATTTTCTAAAACGCAGCAAAACTATCTAGTTTCTAAATGGAAAATCTTTCAATGCTTTTCCAACCCACCTCCCTCTATGAGATTAGTTGCACAATTGGTATTAAGTGTAGTTGTAGTCTGTGAATAACTTTGGCACCTTTTCAGAATGTTTCCCATTAGAAAATCTGCCTTCGTGATGAAGTCAGAGTTAGCTTTCTTTAGACACAGATATCACTGGATTTGTGGTGGTTTCAGAAACCAAAACCACACGGATCCCCTTGTAAGATGCAACCTACAAAGGAAAACAATAGTGGAGGAGAGTATCCATATGCTTTCCTCTTTTAGGTTTTTGGGCAAATATCTTAGGTCTTAATACCTAGCCTTTTCGCAGAATAATCTCTTCCATTTGTGTTTGATATTATATCACAATTAAGTAGAGATAAAAATTGTGCAAGTCACAAACAGAATTCATCAAGCATTCGGAAAGCCTTGATTTTTCATGATGTGAATTTATCAAGCGCACCCACCCACACATTTCTTATTTTTCTTACCATGATGACGAATTTGAACAAAGACAAAGAATCCAATCCTTATATTTTATAAATAATTTAAACAGAAGCCCGCGTGGTGCAGACTCTATTTGAATGGGGTATTCTGGTTACCCTAGTTGAATAAGCTCATTCCTTCATCTTACTGACCTATGCATGTTCACTCAACCCCAGATAGGAGATGACTTTGATTACTCGTTCTGCTTCTGTATTATTGAATTTCATGCTTCAAAGCAGAGTTGAGCCAGGTTTAAAACCCTAGCACCGAACGTTAGAAGTGAACTACTCGAATTTAAAATAGGCTAATGAGTCCATTGCACACTTTCTCTATCCGTATCTAATGCCCCAGGAAATCTAAACATTCAATTGAAACTTCCGATCCATGTACTGTTTCTTGAAGTAGGACTCGTTACTTGACTTCAGAATGAGATGAGGGATCTAATACAAAATTCCTAGCCATCACAACTTTCAATTTCCCTCCCGCACCTGGCTTATTTCATTTCATTCAAACTAGGTTAACAGAACTAAGTAAAGTCGTTCCATTCCCTTCCCCCCTCACGTTTTGCGTATTTAATAAATGAATTAAACTCAATCTAATGCCTTCCTTTTTTCTCACTCTCCTCAGTCAATGGTGAGGAAAAGTTTGGTACCTGGCTCATCTTGGTTGAGTTGCTTAGTGTTACGGATGACAGAATAGTGGGAGAAGTTGCAACAAGAAGAAAACTACTATAGGGAGGCAAGAAGGAGCGGGAATTAGAGACGCCAGGAGCACCCAACCTGCTGTTTAGTTGTTAATATTTTGTTAGTTAGTTGGAATACATTTGGTTAGCAAAGTTTGTTAATCAATTAGCGTTAGTTGGATTAATCTATTAGTATTCAATGTGGATTACTATAAAAGCACATTGTATGGATTACGTTGGATAGGAATAGATTGCAGTTTAATTTCGATCTCATTTCTCTCTTCTCTTACTCTTTTTTGTTGCTTCTTAGCCTCATCTTCTTGATTTGTTAAGAGATATTAACTATTAGTATCAGAGCCTTAAGATCTAATACTATGGTAGAAAATCATAAGCTGAAAAACATTGAAGAACATTGCAAGAAATTGGAGGAGCGAATGCAGATCCTTCAACAAGAACTCCAGGATTAGTGCTTGGTGAACAACAAAACAAATGGCAAGAACAACTCGGTGAACAAAGTTGGAAGACTGATTAAATTACTACTCAAATTGAAATATTATCGAACCAATTTCAAACATTCTTTGCTCATCAAATGATAGGGAAGGATGTGGGAAGCACTTCCAGAGGAATCTTACAGACACCAACAAGGGGCAGTCCAGAAGGAATGTTATCAAGGGAAAAGGTCTTGCTAGGTGATTGGTACTTAAAAGTGCATTCTCATTAAAGCTTTATATCATCATATCACACTAAAGTATCATTAAATTCCTTAACTTAAGCATGTTTTATAATAACAAGTCTGATAATATAAGATACCTTTAATTTATAGTAAATACTCATTTTAAATGCAGGTTTATCCACAACTCAAAGGATTAATTGATGCGTTAATTATTGAAATTGAGAAGACAAAGAAAGGGCTAAGAGAAGAGATGCTGGTTCAATTCAAACTGGAACACCATTAGGTTATTGGGTTATAACTAGAGTTGTAGACCTTGGATTTAGGTTTGGTTTATATGTATGGAAAGCTAAGACATATGCCTAAAACTTTCATGGGAGTTCAAGATTTAAAAGTGTCATTTTTTAGTTCAAATGGCAGCAACAAAGGAGAAGTCAGAATCTGTCCTGCAGCCTAGACACTATTCGATTTTCAGCTCATATCTCGAGTTCTAGAAGTCCAAATGAGCTCTGGTTTTTTTATTGAAAAGCTAAGACAATTGCCCATAACTTTCATGAGGACAAGATGCTCAAATTCTGATGTTAACAATGATGTTTTGGCCAGCCAACAATATCAATAACCAGCCAACAATGTCAAAAACCAGCCACCAAGTCAATGATTGGCCACCAACTAAATAGTTAGTCAACCAATCAATAGTTCTAAATTTTAGCCTATAAAAGAAGGCATTTGCCATGTATTTAGTCATCTTGATTTTTAGATCAAGATCATGTTCTTGCTTTCTTTCTTTATATTTTTGTAATGCTTAAGTTTTGCTTTCATTAATCTCTTATTTATGTTGTTCATCATAACTATGTTCTTATCTAGTTTATTTATGTTCTTCTTCTTCATTATGTTTAGCTAAGTTAATTATGTCAAGGTGAAAAGGTTTCTCTAATGGTGTTAGAATATGTATAATATAAACTCAACATGGACTTCAATGTTTATATCCAAGAAAGTTTGCTATTAACATGTCTTATCTTTTTATCTTACTAATTATTAATACCTTGCTTGTTAAATGACTATCTAGATTTATGTTGTATAACACTTGGTACATCAAATGCTTGATCATTCATAGTCTTCGGCCGACATCGTTGTTATGAGAGGAACTTGATTTGTTATTAACATAAGTTAGCATCATGAATACCTAACAATATTTACAAGTATTGGTGTTACTTAAATAAGATAATTAATATGATCATGTTAATACTTTATAATGAGCCATTAACGATAAATCATCTGATTGAAACCTCCTTTGTGTGTGGTTTCCAGTTGAGTAATAAAAAGAGTTTATTATACTTATTTGAAATACAATTAGTGGATCCTCTAACCTTGACAATTGTTTTTATCATTGTTTAGTCTTCACATTTCAAAGTCCTCTTTAAATCATCATCATCATCATCATCATCATCATCATCATCATCATCATTATTATTATTGATAATTTATATAGTTAACCTCGATGTGGTTCGACCCCGGTCTTACCGGGTTATTTATTACTTCGACACTCCTGCACTTAGGAGAGACATCAATCTTTTGGTCGTGTCATTAGGGGAGATCAAACTTATAGCCATGAGCAGCAGAGAGTGGTGCATAATGTTGCCCTTCCAAGGATGGATTTGACAACATTTCGAGGAGATAATCCTAGGGGTTGGTTGAGGAGGTGCAAGAAGTTTTTTAGGCTCAACTTAACTCCATTTCAGCAGTGGGTAGAACTGGCATCTCTTTACTTGGAAGGAAAGACAAAATTCTGGTTTGAAGGCTATGTGTGTGGGGTAGAGGATAATCTTGATTGGGAAGAATTTTTAGGGGCCATATACAGCCGATTTGGAAGGTAATAGAGCTGACATTGTGGAGGAATTTAACAAATTAACATAGAAGGGTGGTATCGAGGAATACGTTAAGAGGTTTGAGGAACTAAAATCATTAATGCATTTGTTAAACTCCTAACTGCCTAAGTCATTTCCAGCTTCATTAATGGAATAAAGGAGGACATCAAACCAATGTTGAAGATATTAAAGCCATGAACACTAATGACAAATTTTGATCAAGCTAAATGGCAAGAGGAATTAAACAATGTGTTGGCAAGAAAGAAAAAATTCATGGCTAGGCCAGCAGCTGAGGTGCAAGTGGGAAGACCAATAGGTAACCATCAAACCAATTACGTGAGTAATAACCCGCAAACACAAAAAGTTCTAAAGACCATGTATGAGTAGAGGCGAAGGTTGGGACAGTGCTTCAAGTGTGGGGACAAATTTATGTTAGGGCACAAGTGCATTATTAAAGGACTACACATGATTGAAGGCCATGAAGAGGAAGAATTTTTGGATGTTGCGACAGAAAACATCACTAAAGAACTGACCCCTGATAACAAGATTGAAGAATATGGTCTATCCTTAAATGCATTAGCAGACAATTATACACATAACACCATTAGAATCGGAGGCAGTTATCAGGGCAAGGAACTGGTCATCCTTATTGACAGTGGAAGCACACACAGCTTCATTGATGAAAACTTAGTGGGAGAGTTGCAAGTCTCTGTGGAGAATTCTTCAGTATTAGCGGTAATGGTTGCTAATGGTAGTATCATGCTATGTGATTCCTATACAGTGGGGTTCAAATGGTTTATGCAAAACTATGAATTTGTAGCAGACTTAAGGATTTTGAAGTTGGGAATATGTGATATAGTAGTGGGAGTAGATTGGTTAAGGAAGTTTTCACCAATCCTATTTGATTTCATTAAAATGAAGATTTCCTTTATAAAAAAAAGAAAGAATGCTTGAGCTCAAAGGCATTATGGAAGCAGCCAATCTTCAGTGCATGACAGTAGAGAAGGTTTAGAAGAATTTAAAGGCTTCCATCATGGGGTTTGTGGGGCAGTTTTTTCTGGTAGAAGTAACAACAATACCACATCAGGTATTGGCTAATGCAGAAATAGTAGGGTTATTGGCAGACTATGCAGTTGTTTTTCAAGAACCAACACCATTTCCATCCACTAGGAAACATGATCACAAAATTCCACTAAAAATAGAGGCTCAACCCGTTAACTACAGACCATATAAGAGCTCTTTCTTTCAGAAGGGGGAGATCGAAGGGATGATCAAGAACATTCTACATAACAACATAATACAACCAAGTATTAGTCCCTTTGCCTCTCATGTTCTTTTGATGAAGAAGAAGGACAACACATGGCGTTTCTGTGTAGACTTTCAAGAGCTGAATGAAGTCACTATTAAGAACAAGTTTCCCATTCCTCTAATCGACGACCTACTAGATAAGCTACAAGGATCCAGCTTCTTTTCAAAACCGGATCTAAGGTTAGGATAGCATCAAGTTCGTACGCACGAAAGGGATATAGAGAAGACATCATTTTGCACTCATCAGGGGCACTATGAATTCAAGGTAATGTCCTTTGGTCTCATGAATTTTCCCGCAACCTTCCAAGCTCTGATGAATGATATCCTAAAGCCATTCTTAAGAAAATTTGTCTTAGTATTCTTTGACGATATTCTCATTTATAGTTCCTCTCTAAAAGCACACATAAGTCATTTGAAGCAAGTCTTGGAAACTCTTAAAACTAACCAACTGTATGCGAAAAGATCCAAATGCACATTTACAGAGCCACAAGTGGAGTATTTGGGGTATATAATTTCAGCTGAAGGGGTAGCCACTAATCCTAAGGAGCTAAGGGGATTCCTTGGCCTAGCTGGTTATTATCGAAAATTTATTAGGAAATTTGGTATTATCAGCAAGCCTTTGACAGAGATGCTCAAGAAGAATAACTTTCTTTGGCATGAAGAAGCACTAGAGGCTTTCTGCAACCTGAAACAAGCATTGTGTGAGGCTTCAATCTTGGCCTTGCTTGACTTTACCAAATAATTTGTGATAGAAATAGACGCATGTGATACTGGAATTGGAGCAGTACTCAGCTAGGAAGGAAGACCATTAGCATTTTTTAGCAAGGCCTTAGGAGTCAAACATTTTGGACTATCCATTTATGAGAAGGAATACCTTGCTATTCTAATGGCAGTCGATAAGTGGAGGCATTATTTGGAACAAGATCAGTTTGTCATTCAAACTGATCATGAAAGTCTGACGTATCTACTTGATCAGAAGATTCACACTCCTATTCAAAAGAAGGGACTAACTAAGCTGTTGGGGTTGAACTATCAAATCAGATACAAAAAAAGGAAGGAGAATAAGACTATAGATGCCTTATCTAGGAGGAATATGCAGGGGGAAGAAGGCTGTCAAGGGAATCAAATTGAAGGGGGAAGGTTTACCGCCATAACACAAATAAGTCTCTCCTAGTATGACAAGATTTATGCCTCTTATAAAGATGATGCCATGTTGCATGATATAATGAGAAGTAAACTGGTAGATGCTGAATAATCTCCCAGCACTACATATACTAAAGGTGTGGTTAAGTATAAGAGTTGTTATAGGATCTGCAGGGTTATTAAGGGAAGACCTCATTAAGTCTACCTATGATTCCTACATTGGAGGACATGCTGGGATCCAAAATACATATAGACGACTTAAGGGCTCATTTCCACTAGCCTTCTATGAAGAAATTAGTGCAAGAAATAGTTCAGCACTGTGACATTTGTAAACAAGCTAAGGCCGAAAGGGTCCCTTATCCTGGATTGTTATAGGCTCTTCTAGTTCCACGTGGTCCTTGGCAAGATATAACCATGAATTTCATAGAAGGACTTCCAAGGTCAGGAGGCAAGGATACCATTATGGTTATTGTTGATCGATTTACGAAGTATGAGCATTTTATCACATTAGCCTATCCCTTCATAGCTCAAGAGGTGGCTAAGTTTTTCTTGGATCACATTTATAAGTTCCATGGCTTGCCTGCTGTCATAACCCAATTCTGGGTTATTCCCTAAATTTTATTTTTTTCAAAATAATGATAAAATAAATAAAATAAAAGGCTGGCAACGTGGAGAAAATAGATCGGGGAATATAGCTGCAATTTTAAAGGAAGTACAAGACCTAATTTCACCCCATTATGCAACAATATAGAGAGAAAAATGCAAATTCAAGGTCAAATTAAATGATTATTGGACGAATTTGCATAAAAATTAAGTTCAAGAACATAATTAATTTTTAATAGACCAATTTGATTTAATCATGGGCCAAATTGAATTTTAATTATGTTTAAGAATTAATTTGGGCCCAATTAAAGGATCTAATTAAGTACAAGGACTTAATTATACTTTAAATGGGTCAAATTAATTTTATTAGGGGCTTACTTGGTGAAAAATAAATTTGGGAGCCCAATTTTGGCTTAAATGAGAAGAATGGATTTTTAAGAGACCAAATTTAATTTTTACCAAGTTATTTGGTTGAAATCAGGGGCAAAATTGCAAGAAAATTGAAGTTTTGGGTCAATTAAGGGTCAAATTGACAAAATTCACAGCCAATGACCATTTTGCAACAAGTGGTAAACTACGGGGGCTTAATTAAAAAAAATCGGGGGTGAAATTGAATAAATTGAAAGTTTAATAGTCAATTAGGGGTTAAATTGCATAAATTCGAGACCAAGGACCAAAGTGCAAAAGACGAGTAAATACAGGGCTGAAGTTGAAGTTCCGTAGGGGCCTAATTGCATTAAATCAAAGTTTTAGGATCAATTAGGGGTTCTATTGAAACAAATTGAAAGCTGGAGGACTACATTGAAAATCAGTAAAAATCCCTAATTCAATCCAAAACGGTGTCGTTTTGAATATATATGTAAACCCCGGGGAAAAATAAAGGTTGCTTAGAATGCAAACTAACTACATGAGAAATAAAAGTGAAGAAATTCATGCATATGGCTAAATAAAAATGGGAATTCGAAAATTTTTGGATATAAGTTTCTGGACGAAATATTTCGAGACATTATAAATTAATTCGAAAATGTTGAGGGTTGGATTAAATTAAAGAAAATAAACTAAACTAAAAGTTGTGGGGTGAAATTATAAGAAATGAAAAGAGGTATAACTTAATTATTGATTAGTACTTAAAAGTGCATTTTTATCAAGGTTTTATATCATCATTTTGCACTTGAAGTATCAATAACTCCTTAACTAAAGCATGTTTTATAATAACATATCTAATAATATAAGATACCT
>Ga0325414_1001957_pt1 | contig 20435 bp, 15 predicted proteins | sample PopdelMetagenome_8_FD_206183 | JGI IMG/M metagenome (GOLD analysis project Ga0325414, IMG submission 206183) | Populus deltoides microbial communities from Bellville, Georgia, United States - Leaf-PdKOR-R3 | ecosystem: Host-associated > Plants > Phyllosphere > Phylloplane/Leaf | place: USA... | reverse complement strand
GTTTTATCTGGTGGTTAAGGTTTATCTATTTGTTGAGATTCAGTTGTGCCATTACTTATATCCGAGTAATTGGATTTCATGTATCAAGGAGTGAAAGATTTTATGACAACAAAAAAATAAAATTGTTATAAGCTAAACAATATAGAGTACTATCAGAGAGGCCGAGGCTAACTAATTAATTATCATCCGAATCTTAATACTCGAAATAGAAATTCAAAACCAGGCTTTGAAAGGATCATGTCTTGTGATAACATGAAAACAAATGCTTTCTTTTCAAATTTTGACAAATAATTGCCAAAACAACAGTGACCACAAATAAAAATATAAATACATCTCCTTCTTTCTTATTAATATTAAAAGAATCATTGATTGCTTAAGCAATTAATATTTTACTATAAATATCCCTATTTAATTTAGCCAAAATGATGATTTATTTTTTAAAAAATATCACAATAAATTAAATTTTTTAACTAAATAGCATAGTTTTAAAAACAATTGGTAAAACATCACAGTTTCAGCCTATCACAATTCCAAAATACGACATCTTATGGATATCACGATTTTGAAGCGTGATAATTTGCCCTGTCGAGATTTAAAATCGTGACATGTCACAAAATTAGAAACTATATGCCCCTGCTCTTTTTCTCTTTAAAAATCCAGTAGCCAACCCTCTTCTCTTTTTTAAAAAAACCTTGTTGAAAATGAATAGTTCTCGCCATAGAAAAAACTAGAAATCACACCCCTTTTGTCTCCAAGCCTCGAAGCATGTTTTTCTCATAAAAAAATCATCGCTGCCACCACTTCTCAGCCACGACCATCATGCTTCCACTACTTTTTAATCGAAAAGGCAAGTATCCTACATTGATATTAATTTTGTTGATTTTATATTTAATTTGTGATTGGTATAGTTGTGATTAAATTATTATTTGGAGTTAGTTTAAAAAATAGAGTTTGTTTGAGTTTTATATATATATAAAATTAGCTATGTATTAAGTCAATTAGGGTTGATTTTATGCAATTTTTTTATTTTATAAATTAGCTCACACATTTACCACCACCTTTGTCTAAAAAAACCATTATCAACTTGATGCAAATTTTGTTGCTAATGTTATTTCAATCTTTATGATGAATAATATTTCTTTAACAATTGCAACATAAAATTTTCTACGATAAGACATGAGTTGTAAAACAAAAGGTGTATTAGCATCGTTTTGGTTTACATGATAAGTCGTTTGAAATGTTACCAAGATTGTTGTTAGAAAAAAAAATCAAGTCATGGAACAACTAATGACTGGAATCACAAAGGAAAAAATTGATAATAGCATAATGATTTTTTAGATTTTTTTTTTGTCATTTAGACCTTGTATTGAATGTTTCAAGTGTTGTAGGCCACTAATCAATATTGACGGCACACATCTATATAGGCGATATGATGGAAAATTATTGATTCCAATTGCTTTTGGTGCAAATAATAGGATATATACCCTTTGGGTTTTGTACTTGTAAAAAAAAGAAAATAGTTACAAATATAAATGGTTCTTACTTTTCTTACCATGATACATTACTAGTGAATAAATTGGCATTTGTATAATATCAAACAAATATACAAGCATTAAGAATTGAGTAGTAGAAATTTGGCACGAACCTTTAATCAATATCGTGCCTGATATTTTATAATCAATTTCAATCACAAATTCAAAGACTCATCTATAAAGAAAGATTTGATAGAGATGTGTTATGAACCTTCAAGGTTTAAATTTGATTTGTGGTTCTTGAGAATAAGCAATTTGGATCTAGAATATCGAGAACGACTTAAGTGGAAAAAAAGGACACTTTCTTATTATAGGCCACTAGTGTAGAAATATAATAACTAATATATCTTAATTTTATTCAAGAAAATAATTTTATTCAACATGGGATAATGTGGCAACTAGAGATATAGGTTGAATTGACAATTAGTAAGGATAGATCGAGAGATCCCTTTACTATGTTGTTCATGGATTATTTAAGATGGTTAAGATGGTAATAAACTTGATTAAATTTTGAGGAAAGATCTGGATTATTTATGTGATTACTTGGTTTCTATTAAAATAAGGACTAAGGTGGCAAGATAAGTAAACTTTACAAGCAAACTATGAAGCATAGTAATGGAAAAGCCATTTAAGAATAATTAAAGTTGTTTAATATGTCTAGAGATAATTTGATAGAATTTATAGTGGTATGACGAAGAAAAAAAATTAAGTCTATATGATGATGATAATAAAAATTTATGATATTATCATTTACATATTTAGTGATTTTCAGTCAAACTCTTTATTGAAAAAATTATAAAATGTTATAATACAACTTTATATAATATTTCTTTAAATTAAATATGGATTGAGAATGCATAATATATTATATGAACATACTCTAAAACTATCTTTGTTTTCTTATCGTACCGCTTTTTTTCTTAATTCATTTCAATCAATGTCAATTAATGAATAAGTGATGTTTTTTTTTAGCTGATGAGAAAATAATTTAAAGCACTAATACATTTGTATACAAACTTTAGAATTTGGGTCAATAAACATCTTTCATGGGTATGAGAATGGTTACCATTTCTGTTTAAATACAATGAGAATAATATGAATAAAAATAATTATATCAATTAGCATAATGTTTTGGCGAGATCGCCGTGTACAAGACAATAGCAATTCACAAGGAATGCTACGGTGAAAGTTTTGATTGTCATACATAGATATGATATATGTTTCTGAGGATTTATATGTTCAAGTTTTAAAGTCCAATAAATCAAAAAAGAAAGTACAAACTCAAAGAAAAAGAAAAGGAAGAAAAATATATAGAAACATTGTTGAGGATTTTTGTGAAAGTTTTAATGTTTAGAAAAAAAACATGTATGATACTTAAAGAAAATAAAAGAAAGTTAAACGTATTTATAGAGATTTGTTTTCTTGATATAAAACTTAATTAAAAATAAAAAAGAAATACGAAGGAGAAAACAAAATAAGATTATGATACAATTAGATAATAGAAAAAAGACCACAAATATAAAACAATATACATTTTTGCTTCAATCTTACATTGAAACCGTCTCCATTTTATAAAATAAGTTAACAGTCAAAATATATATATAAACTAGTAGATGTTGGGTTATTGAATATCATATATAAAATAATTCAGGAGTCTCTAAGATTTTTTTAAACAGATCTAGAATTATATAGGGATTTATTATCTGAAAATCTGATCTTTTTCGGCTTTAAATAATTTTTTAAAGGCTAAGTTTTCACAAATTACAAGCCGTCTAATTGTCCAGCCTCCAACAAAAATCCACATAAACCACTAGTAAGAAATTTCTTAAGTCCCGATTTAGAAGAGAATGATTGTTATGCCTAGAGTACTAGTTTTTTATTCTATGATTTACGTAGTTTTTTGGTCTAATAGACAATCACATAAAAATAAAAGGCATAACTTACTATTTATAGAAAAATTTTAAAAACCCTATAAATTAGCAAAATATCAATTTTCCCCTTGAACAATATCCATTTATTAATTCAGGATAATTTTTTAAATTAATTCAATCTAGTCCTTACTTGATTTTTCTAACTCTAGAAATATAATCCATGTATTAATTATATTTTAGTTATTAATTTCTAAAATATATTTTAATCAAGTCATACTTACTTAAATCATCTCAATTTAATTTATGACTAATGGTTCTTAATGTATGTAACCCATTAGATTCCTAATATGTTGGCCTAAATATAAATTGTAATTATAATTACATAGAATTAAATAAATTAAATAATTTAATTTATTATCAATTCAACAACTAATTAATTTATATTTGAAAATCAAGTGCATCGTCTAGTAACGTGTTATGATCCTCCAAATATTAGAAAATTCATTAGTGGTTTGACTTAACCTTTTACTGACCTGTTTTTTAGTATAATTAATATTCTTTCATCAATAATGTTTTGATTTAAAGCATATAGTATATTTGATCTGTTAAATCATGTTTGCTCTATACATAATAATCATTGATTGTTTGGATAAGATTTGAAACTCTTTTCAAATCTTATTCCACCTTATTCAAGGATTTTTCAGTCAATGCTATTTCAGAATAAATGAAATATTTTCTCTAATTCACATGTAGGGTGATAAATCCTATATTGATCACTTAAGTACCTTCATATATTTTATATTATACACAATATCTACTCCTTCGTTATCTTGATTAAAATAACATGTAACAAAATTAAAGCATAACATTCTCTACATAAAATAACTTAGTGATCTCATGTCTAAGGATCTCTTAAACAACCATAACATGAGCCCTTTTCATAAATATATGTGACCTCTCCATATGAGATTTTCATGTGGATTAGTTCAGTGTAAATGTCTTATGACAAAATCTACATGGTAGTTTTAAGTATCTTTTATACCTCAACTTATGAGAATAACTGCTCCATTTTATAAAGTAAAGAACATAATATGTATCAGTCTCAGCAATTTTAATAAATATCTAATATTTAAGAGAGTATTGACCATTAACCTTTTAGGAATAATACTTTGATGTAATATGAATCTCAAAATTTTAATAATTTTATAATTTTTTTATAAAATATTTTTAACTCATGAACTTTATCTTTAGTCTTGATTTATAAATTAAACATTTGATTTATTAATCTAATATTATACGAATATTAAATATAAATTAAAATTTTATTAACAATAAATATATATTTATATAAATATAATATTATTACTACAAAAATATATTGAACTAACGTCGGATGCCAACAAATAAGCATTCGTGCATAAATTTCTTAAATATATATTCAACTAGTTGCCCCTTTTCATGAAAAAAAAAAAATCGCACCAAATTATAAAAAAACAACTGCAAAGTGAAGAGTTAAGGCAAACCAAACTGAAGGAGACACACAAGGAAAAACAAAAAAAGGACAATATGTTGACTCGAGGACATCATCGGCATCAAACACCGTACGCCCACTTGATGCAATCCGAGGAGGCTTTCCAACCAGAGAACTACAACAATATAAAAATGAGGTAGAATAACCTAATTTTATTCGAGTATTTACTTTCATTTTGAACAATTTCAGGAAATTAAAAATTGGGTTAATGCCTTTATTTATCTTTTATATAATAAGATAATTCTTCAAAATGTCCAAAAGGTCAATCCAATGTCCCGCGTGGCTTAGTGGATTTTTACCGAAACAAGGTTGCATAAAGTTACTAAAAATTTTGAATTTTTTTATTTAAAATATATATTTTTTATTTTTAAATTATTTTAATATATTAATATAAAAAATAATTTTTAAAATAATAAATAAATTTTATTTTAATATATTTTTAACAATGTTTGACATTGAAAAATATTTTTAAAAAAATTTGATTTTTTTTTATTTTTTTACTTTAAATTCATATAAATATAATGTTTTCATATTATATTAAAAATAATTTTTAAAAAATAAAAAATATTATTTTAATATATATTAAAATAAAAAATATTTTAAAAAACAACTAATTAAATCTTCATTAAACAACAACAGGTTTCGTTAATTCATAATTTCATATGCCAAGCAATGCAAGCCCAAAACCCCTGTTGGCGGTGTTGCAACGGATAAGAAGGGAAACGGATATAAAGTGATAAATATGCCCCGCCGTGTCTGTGCCTGATCTCTCAATCCCCTTTACACCTATTTCTCTCTTTTCCGGGGTTTCTTACACTCGGTTGCGGAATTCTTTGTTTGTGAGTTTTAGACTAGGGTTAGGGTTTGCTTTGCACAATGGCAACCGCATCAGGTTTGTATTTTTATGTGATTTTGATTGGGATGCTGATTTCTTGACATTAGCTTTGGAATATTGGGATTTCTTAGACAAAATATTGATATTTATAAATTTAGCTATTATTTGGATTTTTTACGTTAATTGATGTCGAAATAGGGGCGGAACAGATTCTGATTATATACAAAATAAAATAAATATGAAAGAATTTGCAGCTTGTTTGAGATTTAAGTCTCGTTTCGGTCGGTCTTTGTCTTGCAGTTGCATTTAAGTCTAGAGAGGACCATAGGAAGCAGATTGAATTGGAAGAAGCGCGTAAAGCTGGGCTTGCCCCTGCTGAGGTTGATGAGGATGGAAAGGAGATTAATCCTCACATTCCTCAGTATATGTCATCTGCACCTTGGTATCTCAATGCCGAGAAACCTGTAAGTTGCTTGCACCTTGCTTTTTTCGCTGTTATGCTTCTTTTTGTGGAAAGGATAAATCTTGATTTTGATTATCTTTTTGTTGATAAGTAGAGCTTGAAACATCAAAGGAAGTGGAAATCAGATCCTAATTATACAAAATCATGGTATGATAGAGGTGCAAAAGTTTTCCAGGCTGAAAAATATAGAAAGGGTGCATGCCTCAAGTAAGTGATCTCTGTGTGTATGTGTGCCGTCTTTGCCTGACATTTGAGCTTGCATGTCATTCAATTTCATTTTTGTCTTAAGATGATCATTTATCCTCTTGTATGTGCTACAGCTGTGGAGCTATGACACATGCTGCAAAGTCATGCGTGGAAAGGCCCAGGAAAGTGGGTGCAAAATGGACTAACATACACATAGCCCCTGATGAAAAAATAGAGACTATTGAACTTGATTATGATGGCAAGCGAGACTGGTGGAATGGCTATGACCCATCAAGCTATAGCCATGTTGTTGAAAGATATGAAGCTCGAGATGCTGCTCGAAGGAAGTATGTGAAGGAACAACAACTTCAAAAATTGGAGGAGAAAAACGGGAACCAAAATGCTGAGGATGGGGTTAATGATGTGGACAATGATGAGGATGATTTAAGGGTAGATGAAGCCAAGGTTGACGAGAGCAAACAAATGGACTTTGCAAAGGTTGAGAAGCGTGTGCGAACAACAGGTGGTGGGAGCACAGGAACTGTTAGGAATTTGCGTATTCGTGAGGACACAGCAAAATATCTTTTAAATCTTGATGTTAACTCTGCGCACTATGACCCCAAAACCCGGTCCATGCGTGAGGATCCTCTTCCAGATGCAGATCCAAATGAAAAATTCTACGAGGTAAGTGCTCTTGAGAGTAGGAAATTTGTAAATAGCTCTGCAACTTCATTGATATGCTGTGAGCCCTAAACGGTATTTTTATTAAACATCTCTGTTTAAATGTTACAGGGAGATAACCAATATAGGAATAGTGGTCAAGCGTTGGAGTTCAAGCATCTCAACATCCATGCTTGGGAGGCATTTGATAAGGGACAAGATATTCACATGCAAGCAGCTCCATCGCAAGCCGAGTTGCTATATAAGAATCATAAGGTCATAAAAGAGAAGTTGAAGACCCGTACAAAGGACACTATTATGGAGAAGTATGGCAATGCGGCTAGTGAAGAGGAAATTCCAAGAGAACTTCTATTGGGACAGAGTGAAAGACAAGTTGAATATGATCGGGCGGGGCGGATTATCAAGGGGCAGGTAAAAATTGAAACAACAATTAGTTTTTTTTTTTTGTTACAGATAATTGATAGCATTTCTGTTTTCATGGAGAAGCTGTGATGAACCTTGTTTTCAATCATCAAATACTCGTATGGTTCATAAGAACCATGGGTTTATTTTGGTCCTTGGTTAATATGGGACAATTTTTGTCTGCAAGACTCTTCAAAAAAAAATTGTCGTTGGTCCTGTTATCTTTGTTACTTGAACTTCTTTTCTGAGCCACATTACCTGTGTAGACACAACATGATGCAGAATGGGTAGTGGTACAAAATTAAGGTCAGACCTGGCAATTTAACTTTGATGCATCAAAGAAAGAGGAACAGGGGCTCACTGTTGTTACTGATATTCTCATGAACTAAAGATGGTGGAGAGGTAGAGAAAGCATTAAGAAAAGGACAACGAAAGCTGATGATTGTAAGAGAAATAAAAAGAGAATCTGGTCACCATGAGTGTTTCTTGAGACGTGCAGCTGCAATTGTTGCTTCAAGTTGTGCTGTCTCGCAGTAGAAATAAATTCTCTTTTAATATCACTAATATAATACTTAGGATAAAAAAGAGGCCATCAATATTTAAAGAAAATACTCAGCCTCGTACTATTTGCCACCCATGACTACATACCCTATACCAGTCCAAACAAAATAGCTTCCAGTTCTTATTCTATTTACAAAGATGGTGAAAGGCTCAAGCTGAAAAAGAGCCATGACATATTGAACTTTTTTTTTTCATGTGCATAAATAAGTGTTGTAATTGCTCTGTCCAATGCTATTTACAGGAGACTGTACTTCCTAGAAGCAAGTACGAAGAAGATGTTTTCATTAATAATCACACAACCGTGTGGGGGTCATGGTGGAAGGATCATCAATGGGGCTACAAGTGCTGCAAGCAGATGATTCGGAACAGTTATTGCACAGGTGCTGCTGGAATAAAGGCTGCTGAGGCTGCAACTGATCTTATGAAGGCTAATATTGATCGTAAAGAGGCCACTAAAGGTTTGTCTCAGTTCTGTCTGTTGCTGTTAGACCTTGCCTGGACCCAGCTGAGTTCCTAGGTCATTGGTCGTCAGTTCAACCTCTATATTAATAATTAAACTGCTGGTTCCATAAAATAATTAAAAATATAGAGCTTCTCAAGTAATAATTATTATGTCATGACATGAAACAGTTTTTCTAACCTATAATTAACAAACTTATACAAAGTATTGCAAGCTTTTTTTTTCTCCTCAAAAGACCAGTTTTTTTTATTGTTAATACATACAATATCATGTGAATCGAGGGTTCATTATAAAAGTTTGCTTCTTTTAAACTTAATTTTGACTTTGTTATTTGTAATTTTGGATGGTGCGCGAATCATATTTTCTGGTGGAAAATTGTTGATTTAGATTCCATGAACATTATAAGCATGTAGTCTTAAAAGTATCGATCAATTGATTGTCAAAGATTTTAGACAAAATAAAATTTTTATGTCTTCATAAGCTAAATGTAATTGTGGCTAGATTTCTATGTCTAATTCTGCATTACACATGGGAAACAGAGGCACCTGCACCAGTGGAGGAGAAACAGCTTGCTACTTGGGGAACTGAGGTTCCAGAAGATTTAATTTTGGATGAGAAGTTACTCGTTGAAGCGCTTAGAAAGGTGAATAAGAACAAGCCCTTTTAAATCATCTGGGAAATTATTAGGTGCTCCTAATGTATCGTTCCTCCCACTCACATAAATCTGGGACTCTTGATATGGCTGCCCCACACCTTTATGTGTGTGGGAGGGAGCAATAAGTAGGAGTACCTAATAATCTCTCTAATCATTTTTTTTCCCTTCTTGTTCCTTATTTTGTTTGCTCAGTTCGTTGGTGAAGTGGGCGAGTGGTGTTGCTCATAAGTCTGTCAATTTTCTTGATTTGGCTACAACAGGCACAACTATAGAATTTGTTCTGCTTTTTTGTGAACGGTATTTAGTTCTATCGAGAACCGGAAAGGTTGGGATATGTTACAGGTCAACATTTCCCTTAGTACGGATGCTATTGTTTGTTCATGGCGTGGTATTTTTAAGTGCTGGTTGAAGTTCTTCCATGAACTTTGCTCTTTGAGGTATGCTATGGTTGCTAATGGTTACTGCACATGTTTTGCTTGGACAGGAAGATGAAAGAAAGAGAGAGGAGAAAGATGAGAGAAAGCGGAAATACAATGTCAGGTGGAATGATGAGGTAACATTTGGATGATCGGCACTCGTGATTTGAATGTTGGACTATGTGTTGTGCTGTTATAGGGTTTGACCAGGCAATGTCTTAATCATTACAGGTTACTGCTGAAGATATGGAGGCATATAGGATGAAGAAAGTCCATCATGACGACCCAATGAAGGATTTCCTCCATTAAACTTTTGCTGTATTTTGTTGTAGCATGCAAATTTTCTTCTCTCCCCTTTGTTCAGCTTGGTATGCTTTTGTACTTCATTAATAAACACTGATTAATAATATAAGATGAGATGGCTGATTGATTGTTATTGTGATGAATCGGATAACTACAAGGACACCTAAGATAATACCTAGACTTGCTCTATTATAGGGTACTTGATAGATCTGTTTGCTAATTGTAAAGAGACTGTAGTGGACTTTACTTCTCCAAGATCTAATTTCCAAAAATAAATAAGGTACAAGATTAATACCTGCTTCTAAATCCCGTGATGCTTTCTCAAAATAAGAATTCCCTATAATGCAAGGAATTTGAAAACTCCCTGAATCTTTCAATCTAGGAGGCAACTTCTTTTGTGGAATTGCATTACTCTCCTTAATTAACATTATCATCTCATGCTCTTTTAACTTCTATTTTTTTTTTTATAAAATATTCTTAAAAAACTTAGCATATTTAGGCATTTTCTCAATAGCTTCAATAATAGGAATGTTAATATGTAATTGCTTAAAAATACTAAGCAATTTAGAGAATTGATTATCAAGCTTATTATTTTTTAGTCTATGATGAAAAGGAATAAGTGAATCAAAGATTCAAGGAGAATTAGTATTAGATATAAACTCTCTGAAATTTTTGAAGCTTTATTTTTCTTTGAATTTTTAGCTTACTGATTGATTATTTGCTCTTCCAATTCCTCTATCTTCTACTGGTTTTCTCATGATTATCAACTTTATCTTGCTTAAAACTTATTGTTTGTGGTTGCTCTATTATCCTCCCACTTTTTAATGATATTACTTTGACATGTTTCTTAGTATTGATAATAGTGTTACCTGGCAAAGTTCCTTGTGTTCTCTTTGTAAGAATGTGAGAGTGATGAATAATTTGAGCTTCAACGTTATGAATCAAAGTTAAATTGTTTTGGGTTGCTAAATTTATATTTTGCATATATTACATGAACATTTCTTTATCTGTTAGCTCCCTTCGTTATTATGGAAAATTTTGAGGTGGTTTAGCTACCTTTTGATTGTTGCTTTTTGAAAAATTAAGATGATTTATCTATTCATGATTAAATGGGTTTGAATAAGTATTATTCTAATGTTAGAAATTGGATGTGTAATTAACTTTCTTGGAATTTGGTAGAGCACAAGGCTTCTCCATGTGGCAATTGATACTTAAGTGATTTCCTGCACAATAATCATATAATATTAGTTTAAATAATATTAACATTCATCTTACCTAGTTATTTAAATAGCGTTGTTATTTGTGCTGCCAATGTGGTAATATAATCAAGTTTAAAAACTTCAGTCGCCTTTCTTCACATTACTCTCACAAAAGGCCATTGATAGTTGTTGGATGTCAATTCTTCTAAAAATTCATCAATTGCTTCATGAGTTTTATTTATTAAAGCTCATCTAGCGTTGTATCAACCATGAACATGTTTGTAGCTGTTAAACCATTGTAGAATATTTGGACTTGAAGCCATGCTAAAAGTTCATGATATGGACACTTTCTTAAAAAAACTTTATATCTCTCTAATGCTTCATACAAAGATTCATTCTCAAATTGAGTAAATATGGTAATATCATTCCTTAGCTTCGTTGTCTTCGCCGGAGGAAAATACTTTTCTAAAAAGTTTTATGTAATTCCTCCCTAATAGTAATGACACCAGGTTGTAGAGAATTTAACCATGCCTTCTCTTTTTCTTAAAGTAAAAAGGGAGAAATCTCAAATGAATAACATTATCTACCACTTTGTTTTGCTTATGTTACATATCTCTAGAAAAAATTATGATATAAACATTATGATCCTCTTATGACAACCCCTCAAATTGAATAGTTTGTTGTATCAATTGAATTATCGACAATTTAATCTCAAAATTATTGGCTTATATAGCTGGCCTATTTATGCTAGATGCAAACCCATTAGCTGAAGATATAAAATAGTTCCTTAAAGCTCTATTCACCTTTTCATTCTGCAACTTTGCCATGGTAATGGCTAATACGGTTATTTCTTACTTCTTCTTTTTATTAATCTCACGCAAAGTTATCAAAATATCAAGATAAAAAAGTGCAGGATCTAATGGTTTAGGATAAGGTATACACTTTTAATCTTGAATTAAAAAGAAGAGCAAAATTAAGATATAATCAAAGAAACAACAACAGCAGCAGGAACAACAACAACAACAATAATCTAAATTAGTAATAATCTAACTAGTATCAATATCAATAACAAAATATTAATCCCTAACAACGGTGCCTTGTGCCTCCCGTTCTTGGCAAATCGTTGATTCTATATTTGATAACAACCGAAAAAACAATGGGATGTGTACTCGGGCAGCATGATGAGTCTGATAGAAAAGAGAGAGCGATCTATTATCTGAGTAAGAAATTCATAGATTGTGAGTTCAGATACATAATGGTAGAGAAGCTTTATTATGCACTTATATGGGCTACAAAAAACTTTGATAATGCAGGTTATATTACACTATATAGTTGATTTCAAAACTAGATCCTCTTTTATATATATATATATATATATATATATATATATATATATATATATATATATATATCTTCAAAAAGCCTTATTTATCAAGTAGAATAACAAGATGGCAAGTGTCGTTGGCTGAGTATGATGTAGTGTATATGATAAGAAAAGTCATAAAAGGAAGTGTTATTGTTGATCATTTGGCAAACAATACAATTGAAGATTATAAGCCTTTTGAATTTTGATTTCCCAGACAAAGATTTGGTGGTAGTAGCAAAAAAAGAAGAACCAAACTGGTGGACATTATATTTTGATGGAGCAGTAAATGTATATGGAAATAGGGCAGGAGTAGTGATGATTTCTCCTAACAGAAAACAATACCCTATTTCGATCAAGCTGTAGTTTGAGGGCACCAATAATACGGCTGAGTATGAAGCTTGTATCCTTGGATTAGAAGCTGTATTAGAATTGAAGATAAAGAAACTTGATATCTATAGTGACTCAATGCTGATAATTTGCCATGTGAAAGGAGAATGACAAACAAAAGATGAGAAGTTGAGGTCAAATCAAGAATATCTATCCAAACTAGTAAAAGAATTTGATGAGATAAAATTCACTCATATGGAAATAGACAAAAACCAATTTGTTGATGCTTTGGCCACTTTAGCTTTCATGGACGAAATTGATTATGGAAACAAAGTGCAACCCATATTTATTGAAGTCAGAAAATCTCTAGCTCACTGCCTGCTTAATCAAATGAGAAAATGATAGGAATCCGTGGTATTATGATATCAAATAGTTTATCCAACACCAAAAGTATCCCCCGAGGGCATCCAATATATATATGAATACCCTGCGAAGGTTAGTAATGGACTACTACCTCGATGCAAAAGTGTTATACAAGAGGTCATCCAATGAAATATTGTTAAAATGTTTGAGATGAGATATAAGGAAAAAAAACACTCCAAGAAGTTCATGAAGGGATTTGTACAACTCGTGCTAGTGGACATATGACAACTAGGCAAATACAGAGGTTAGGTTATTTCTAAATGACCATGGAAAGAGATTGCATAGAATATGTCAGAAAATGCCACAACTGTCAGGTGTACAATGATAAGATAAATGTGCCTCCAACTCTTCTATTCAATTTGACATCTCTATGGCTATTTGCAATGTGGAGAATTGATGTAATTGGACTTGTCAATCCAAAAGCTAGCAACAAACATCAATTTATCCTAATAGCCATTGACTATATCACAAAACAGGTGGAAGCCAATTCATATGCTCATGTAACCTAGAATGTAGTGAATAGATCCATTGAACGAGATTTAATTTGTTGATATGAAGCACCTGAAAAGATAGTGACTGACAAAAAGTTTCCAACAAGAATATTAAGAAGATCATGTAAAAGATGGTAGTCACGTGCAAGGACTGGCATGCAATGCTTTTTTTTGCTCTATATGTATATTGCACCACAATAAGAACATCTATAGGAGCTACACCTTATTCTCTAGTTTACAAGATGAAAATAGTAATGCTGCTAGAAGCATAAATGCCATATTTAAGGGTACTTATGTAATTAAAACTTGAGGAAGTTGATTGGGTCAAAATGAGATACAAGCAGTTAAATTTAATCAGTGAAAAGGGGTTAGCTACAATCTGTCATCACCATTTATATCAACAAAGAATGGCCAAAGCATATGACAAGAAAGTCAGACCTAAGGTGTTTTAGGAAGGAGATCTAATGCTAGGAATGATCTTACCTCTACCTGACGAAGATTAGAGCAAGTAGGCACCCAACTACAAAGGCCTATATGTAGTGAATAAAGCATTCTTTAGGGGAGCTCTGTTATTGACAAGAATGGATGGAGTTGACTTGCTTAGGCCTATGAAATCTAATTTTGTAAAGAAATATTATGCATAGTGTACTCATCTTCATTAAATCAATAAAGTTTGGTTATTCATTCTCGTGACATCTTGTGTATTTTGCAAATAATCTCAAAGGCTCAATAAAAAAAAATTTCAAAAATCATTCCTTCTAAACAAAGGATTTTAAGATTTGACTTTGTTTAATGATTTTAAAAAAAATTAATGATTTGTCAAAAGCAACAATTAACCTAGCAATTCCCTAAGAGATGGCTAAATACCTAGAAACCCAAATGGATGACCCAACCATCAAAGTTTGTTGTGCAAAAGCTACATGAAACAAAGACGATGAAGTTTTCATGAGTTATAGACTCGCAAAACAAATCCGTACAAATCAATACGATAATGAGGTCAAAATTTATCAGTCCTAATCAATCTTGCTTGAAATGAAGAAAGGCTATTTCTAAATGGTGGTTGCAGTCCTAAATTGAGTTAAAGTGAAATTTTTTTCTTTGTAAGATAACCTTGGCTAGGACCACTCCCCACACTGGGGGCAAGTATTAGAAAATGATGAGAAAGAAGGTATTTGAGAATGTCCACTAGTGATGAGAAAGTGGTCAGAAAAAAAAAGTAAAATACCTGTGAATAGAATCCACGAGATCTTGATTGAGGCTATAAAATAGGATAACCCAACAAGCCCAACAAAAAAAAGGCTTTACTAAATGACAAATCTTAAAAAGACACACGAATATATAAAAAATAAGCAAAATCTTCTCCTCCAGCTTCGACGAACAAAGAAAAGAAAAATCATTGAGGAACTTTCAAATGGAATAGAAAAGGGCGTTGGTATCTTGATATGAGCAAATAAAAAGATTTCAGGAAAGAAATGTTGATTAGGTGTTCAATCAAAGGTTTAGAGTGAAAAGAAAAACCTGGAAAGATCTATTGTCTCAACTTTTAAATGTGAAGGTCTTTGATAGCATAGCATATTCTGGAAGAATAGAAAAAGAGGATGAAAGGGCATAAAGGAGTGAAAGTGATCTTAGACCCATGAAAACCCTCAAACACCATTTAAGCTCGTTCGGGCATCGACCCAGGAAGAAAAAATTCCAGACTTCTTAAGAATCCTCGATCAACTTCCTTTCGTAATACCCTACCCCCAGGGGAAGTCAAATCCCCGCTGCCTCCTTGAAAGAGAGATTATGAACTCCTTTTCTTTGGTAGCTATAAAACTCAGCTTTCATTATGTGCCTTGAAAAGTCTGTTATAATTAAGCGAGCGAGAAAGACTAATATGTAGCGCTCTTAAAATGTAAGGAGTCATTTATGAGAATCATGATAAACTGAAAATGTATTTGTCTTTGTTCACGTTGAGAAAATCCAAACACAAGACTTTAAACAAGTACTTGATCTTTTTTAAAACCAAATGCAAAATAGGTAATCTGTTAAACCAATCACCATGATGAAATATCTTTTTTCAAAGACCAATACAAATCATGAGAGTTGCATGAACGTTGTTATTTGACATGTCATCGAAAAATCTGAGGTTTTTAGAAAGACAAAGTAAATTTTGTGAAATATTTGTTAGGAAAACACCTTAAAATAAAAACTAAAGAGTACGTCATAAGTATTTGAAAAAAGCACATGAAAAACAACATTCTCATAAGACAAAAAGTTTTAATTCATTCCTAATTAGAAAAAAAATATGATAGCATTCGTCACAACCTAAATACACACAAAAAGAGAAGGCTACAAAGACAGCTTGACACTTAAGATTTGAAAGTAACTTGCATGGACTTGCTTAAGTAAGTTGGGAGGGTAAGCCGACAAAGGAGACCACCTTATAAATTACAATGTTTAACAATTAAAAAGAGATTATGAAGAAAAAAGGGGCTATATTTTAAAAGGCATGCATTACTTATGGTTTGACCTCAACTTTGAAATAGTGTTGGCGTAAGATTTGCCAATCAAGAGGAAAGGCAATGAAATCTACACAGGTGAATGAAATCCAAAAAGTGGCAAATTCCATCCATAAGGTCTGGATAACTAAGGTCATAAGACAAGGTGCTTGTTTTAAGAGTTACCATCGGATGGTATTTTGTTTTGAACTATGGAAGGATTCGATGTAGATCCTAATATTTAGAATTGAAAAGAGTAGGTCACCCCTGAAAATAGACTAATGTTTTTTTATATTTCAAAATAAGTAGGTCGCCCGTGAAAATAAACTAATTTCAAAGAAACATGGAAGCTTGCTAAAATTCTTTTTAGAATTTGAAAAAGGGCAGGTTGCCCAGAATAGGCTAATTTTAAAATTTTAAAATGGACAAATCGCCTGTAAAAATAAATCAATTTTAGGGAAGTATGGAGGCTTGCGGAAATTCTTTTTGGGATTTCAAAAAAGGTAGATCGCCCATAAAAACAGGTAAATTTTTTAATTTCAAAATGAGCAAATCACCAGTGAATATAGACCAATTTCAAGGAAACATAGAGGCTTGTTGAAATTATTTTTGGAATTTAAAAAAGAATAGGTTGCTCGTAAAAATTGACCAATTTCAGGGAAACATGGAGACTTGCTGAAATGTTTTTAGAAATTTAAAAAAGGTAGGTCGCCCGTGAAAATAGGCCTATTTTTTAATTTTAAAAGGGAAGTCACTTGTGAAAATAGATCAATTTTTTATTTTTTAAAGGGAGGTCACCCATGATAACGAGACCACCCAGCAAGATGCGTGGATCACCCAGCAAGTCTGACATACATTTTTTCTTTACAAGCTCACTATGTAAAATCTTGATGAGATTTTGCTTCATAAGTATTGTAAAGAGGGGATATTTGTTCTTACTCACCTTTCTACCTATAAAAAAAAATCAAGAAAAGAAAAAATTAAATAAAAAAAGAAATCCAAAAAAACAAGATGATATACATGAAGAAAGCCTAGAAGATTGTCCAAGTTAGTGGTGAAAGATCAAAATAACAAGTGAAAAAGTTGGAGGACCAAAATGTATAAAATTACCAAAATCGGCAACCCAATTTTGATTGACAAAGGGCCCATTTGTGAAAATATTTTTATTTGGGGTAAAGAAATACAAATTTGGATAGGTAAGGATTTAATGAAAATTTTAAAAGGCTTAATTAATTTTATTGAGGACTAAAAATGCAAGAAAAAATAATTTTTGAAATCAATTTAGGATTTAATTAGAAGAAATTTAAGTATGGGGTCGAATTGCAATTTTAAAGAGTTAATTTGGTCAAATTAGAGGCTTAGTTGCATAAATATTGAAGGTTGATGGACAATTAAAACTTGATTGAAGAAATAAAAAACCAAGGACTAAACTTAAAAAGGCACGTAATTGTAGGGGTTGAAATTAATCAAATCAAGGGTTAAATTGAAGAAAATTAAAAGTTTGATGTTCAATTAAGGGCACAAGTGCACAAATTAGACACCAAGACCAAGATGAAAATAACGCTAAACTTTAGAGCTGATGATTGAGTTTGGCGGGGTGAAATTGCATGAAATTAAAAGTTTAAAAGGCAATTAAAGATGCAATTAAAAGCAATTGGAAGAATAGAGACTAAAATGAAATTTATCATGCCCCAAATTAAAAACCCTAATTTATAGGGTTTAACTTAGACGACACATTGTTCAACCACTATTTAGCTTCTTCTTCGACTTTTAGCTGATCGAGTAGGCACTTTCAAGCAAACGAATATGACAATTTTTGACCATCTTTGGGGTTGTAACCACCATCATTAAATAGAAAAACACCCCCTCTACAAACGTCAGTTACTCCCATCAAACGTTTATATCTCATTTTCTTCAACTAACTCAATAACATCTTATCACCGATTAGTCATTACTGCATTTTTAGATTCTAGACTGATCAGGTTGACACTTTTAAACGAATAAATATGGAGTTATATACCTCTATATTGAGCAAGATTGGATCCAAACAAAAAATGTTCGCCTCCTCTACCAAGATCAAGTGGTCTTCAACGACGATGATGTTAGAGTTGCTCCGACAAAGCCTCAGAAGTTGTTAACTCAGTCATCAATGGTTGTGACATCCATTTCAAAAAACCACTAATATTTTTTGTGTTCACACTTGAAGCCTTCTCAGTGGGTTGTTATTAAAAGTAGTCCACGTTTCTCTCAAAATTAAAATGCCAGAAACAAGCTCCTTGGCCTCCAAGTTTGGGAAAACCACCAAAACCTACAAAAACCAAGTTTATGGTAAAACCACCATTAAAAAACCAGTATAGTTACAAAGCTCACAGCTGTAAAACATACTCTAGAACCCTTTCATTTTGATCAAATGGCTAAGTTTTGATCAATCTATGTTTGAACCCATCAAAAACCTTAGCAAAACCTTATGATTATCCTAGTAGAAAATCAGAGCAGAGAGGAGAAAAAATGGAGAAAATATTGATAAAGAAACTCTAAATGTAAAGGTTTAAGAGCCTTGAACAAAAATTTCTTAAGCTTTGAAAGGGTAGCAAGCTTATGGGAGCAATACTTTACAAAGAAAACAAAGAGGGTAGTAACTACTCTAAGGATTTGAAGGTATACTTTTTAACCTAAAAATGGAGTCCATGTGGCCTATTTGAGTGTATTTTTATTGTTATTAGGTCTGTATTTATGTTTACAAGCATATAGATGAGATATAGAATGCTTAACAAGTATTGTTGTGGTTGTCTATTTTGTTACTATGATAGTTTGATTATGTTTTTTGAAGTTTTTTTTTTTTATGTTTTATATGTAATAAAAATCTTCTATTTAAGTTTTGTTTTTATAAAACAATGTTGTTTTAGTGTAACTTAAGCAATGCATGTTGAAGCAATGATGTTTATCCTAGATTTGCTAGGTCAGTTAATGACCAAAATGAGCCTAGAAAAACCAATTTTAAATCCATATTGCATGAACTAGGGATGATTGATTAGTACTTAAAAGTGCATTTTTATCAAGGTTTTATATCATCATTTTGCACTTGAAGTATCAATAACTCCTTAACTAGAGCATGTTTTATAATAACAAGTCTGAAAATATAAGATAGCTTTAATTTATGATAAATGCTCATTTTAAATATAGGCATATCTCACAATTCAAAGGATTTATTGATGTGATTAACTATTGAAAGTGAAAGGACAAAGAAAAGGCTAAGCTTAGAAAAGAGATGCTGATTCAATGCAAATTGAAACACTATTCAGTCATTAGGTCATATCTGGAGCTATAGATCTTGGATTTCAGTTTGGTTTATATGGATAGAAAGCTAAGAAATAAGCATACAATGTTTATGAAGAGTGGAAGACCCAAATCTACCGTTTTCAAATTCAAAGCTTGGCCTAAAAAAAGAAGTCAGAATCTATCTTGCAATCCAGCCCAAACACTACTCAAAAGTTTACCCATATCTAGAGTTCTAGAAGGCAAAAGGACATCACATGTGGTGGGTGGAAAGATAAGACAATTTCCAACAACTTTCATGAAGACCACCTGCTCAAGTTATGATGTTAGCAATGTCATTTCATCCAGACAAGAGCTTAAGAGCTATCCACCACGTCCACAAGCACGACTCAATATTTTAGCCATATCTCGAGCTTTAGTGATCCAAATGCTCTAAAATATTATGGGTGGAAAGAGGAGATGATTTCCAACAACTTTCATGAGGAACACTTTGCCAAATTCTAATTGCATCAATGTCATTTCATCTAGCCAAAATGTTTGAGTGTTGCTGTTCACCAAGTTCACTAAATCAATAGTTGGCCACTACATCAATAATCAATTACCAAATGAACAATTTTGAATTTTAGCTTATAAAAGGAGGCATTTGCCATTCATTTAAGCATCTTGGTTCTTAGATCAAGATCATGTTCTTGCTTTATTTGTATCTTTGTAATGTTCAAGTTTTATTTCATGTTTTATTTTCATTAATCTTTTGTTTATGCTTTTCATTTCCTTTACTACTCTTAGTTAAATTATACATAATTATGTTCTTATCTTGTTTATTTATGTTCTTCTTCTTCATTATGTCTAGCTAAGTTAATTATGTCAGGTGAAAAGGTTTCACTAATGGTGTTAAAATATATATATATATATATATATATATATATATATATATATATATATATATATATATATAAAATATAAACTAAAAAATA
>Ga0325414_1001955_pt1 | contig 20446 bp, 18 predicted proteins | sample PopdelMetagenome_8_FD_206183 | JGI IMG/M metagenome (GOLD analysis project Ga0325414, IMG submission 206183) | Populus deltoides microbial communities from Bellville, Georgia, United States - Leaf-PdKOR-R3 | ecosystem: Host-associated > Plants > Phyllosphere > Phylloplane/Leaf | place: USA... | reverse complement strand
TATGGAGAAGGGTGACAATTACTTATAAGATGACGATAATTTTCTTTTTTTAATAGTATTTTAATAATATTATTATCTTTTTTATAATAATATTTTAATAATTTTTCTCCTTTTTTCATAAAAAAATCACTCCAATAAATTCATCAACTATTCAACACATCGAAAAATCGTATTATTACTTATAATTACTTGAACATTATTTAAAGAATTTTCATCCTAGACAACATCTAAAAGCCAAAGATTGAAGTGTGTTTTGTATTGCGGTGCAATGTATTTTTCACTTGTATATATATCTGCCCATAAAAAACCATTAAAAAAACAAAAAACAATATTAATTTAATATTTTTTTAAAACACATCTAAAAGCAATTTTAACCGCAATTCCTAACATCTTCGGAGAGAGATAAAAGGAGTTACAAAAGCCTAGGTTGAGAGTCCCCTATGTTAAGTGACAAACGAGAGATGCCCGATCACTAGACTGGGCAACTTCAGGGCCCAAATGGAAGCTCATTGATTTGACCCAATCAACCCAAATGGATTTGGTCTCTTGAATGCTTCTACGGGCCGCACACCGGACTCAGAAAAAACAGGACCAAGACAATCCAGATCCTGCAATGAGGCCCAATAGTGGTTGCTGGGCTAAACCGTTGTGGTTGTTGAAATCTTTCCTTGCAAAATATCTCCTGCAAGAGAACATTTGAGAATCGTCTAGAACTTCGAGGTCTGGTTGTCTGAATTCTGGAACCCCACACAATCCGACAAGTGTCAGAAAGTTCTGAGAAAAACACGATATCTCCCATCCTCTTTCTAGTGCTTTTCTTTCCTCCGTCCTATAAAGCTCACTCCCTCTCCCTACTCCCTACTCCCATGCGTCAACATTGAGGCAGAGGCTACTTCCAAGTTTCAATCTTTCCCTGCAAAAACGCCAAACACAAGACCAAAAGCTACAAACTTTAAAAACCCAAGTAATTAGACACCCAATCAACCTTAATTGAGGCATCATAGACTGAGAGTTTCTGCGAAAATGGAGGGAGTTGTAGTGAAAGAAGAGGAGACAGTGACATGTACTGGAGGTGGAGCTTCTTCATCTTCATCATCCTCTAGTTTCTCTCCGCATCCAATGGAGGGGTTAAATGAAGTGGGCCCACCTCCGTTCTTGACGAAGACATATGAAATGGTGGAAGACCCTTCAACGGATACAGTGGTTTCGTGGAGTGGAGGTCGCAATAGCTTCATAGTTTGGGACTCTCATAAGTTCTCTACTACTTTGCTTCCGAAACACTTCAAACACAGTAACTTCTCCAGCTTCATTCGACAGCTCAACACTTATGTAAGAACTCATATACCCTCATCTTTCTTGATAAATGTTCATATGAGGTGTGATAGTTAATCTTTTATGGTGAGTGCTAATTATGATGCTTCTAATTTGAATGGAAGTTAGTTTTTAAGCTTCTGACCTTCGAATTTCTTAATTGAGGTGGATTATCTTAGGTTGAGGATTGGATTTTTATTTTTCGTTTCTGAGTTTGTGTGGTCTTTGTTTTGTGATCGCAGATCAAATGTTTTTGAAAATGTCGATATTTGTTAATTCAATCTAGGTTTCTTGCTTCTTATAGTAATTGTGATTGAATATGTATTGGAAAATGCTGTGCAGTTTTGTTTTTGTTTTATCCTGTTTGTTTGTCAATCACTCCATGTTAATATCAATTTGTATGCTAATTTCAATTTCTTCAAGTATATATGTTAATTTTAATACAAAGTGTCCTTTTTTTTGTCGTATTTCTGCTCAAGTGAACTATCTTACCTTATTTTGCTTTTTGTTGGTTTCGCTAGTAATATTGATATGCTGTTTTGCAATGAATGCTGAACTCATTCTTGTTGCTTTGTGATGCAGGGTTTCAGGAAGGTTGATCCTGACCGGTGGGAATTTGCCAATGAAGGGTTTTTGGGAGGGCAGAAGCATCTATTGAAGACCATCAAACGGAAAAGACATCTCTCACAGACCACACAACAACAAGGTGGAGGAGCTTGCATCGAGTTAGGACAATTTGAATTTGAAGGAGAGCTTGAAAGGTTAAAAAGAGACCGAAACGTGTTAATCGCAGAGATTGTAAGGCTTAGGCAGCAACAACAGCAGTCGAGGGAACACATTGCTGCGATGGAGGATAGGTTACGAAGCACAGAGAGAAAACAGCAGCGGGTGATGACATTCCTTGCTAAAGCTCTCAACAACCCATCCTTTATCGAGCAATTTGCACAAAGGGCTGCACAGAGGAGAGAAATAAGAGGTGTTGAAATTGGGCGTAAGAGGAGACTCACTGCAAGCCCAAGTGTTGAAAATTTGCAAGAAGTTGCATCTGTGGCATTAGGTAGCAGCCAATTTGTTGATTACATGAATCAGGATTTACCAACTATTGAGAACGAGATGGAGACACTTTTCTCTGCTGTCTTGGACAATGAATCAAGCAGTGATATCAAGGACCCAATAGCAAGTTCTATGCACACAGCAAGTGGTGGTAGCACTTTGGATGCTGTTAATGAGACAATTTGGGAGGAGTTACTTACTGATGATTTAGTTTCCGGGGAACCTAATGAAGTTGTTGTGAGTGATGAACCAGAAGTTGATGTGGAAGTTGAGGATTTGGTTGCGAAACCTGTGGACTGGAGTGATGATTTTCAGGACCTTGTGGATCAAATGGGTTATCTCAGGTCAAATCCATGATATAAGACATAGCTGTTATTAAATGATTTTTGGGAGTTTGTATGGTTTTAAGTTGGTCTCTGCAACCCCATTCCTGTTTCCATAATGGTATTCCTATGAATCCTGGTTTGGGAGTTCTATTTTATTTTGATTTTTTTCTTGTTTGTTTGTGACTGAGGACTATATTGTTTGTCGTACAGGAGGGAGTGGTGGAAGTTCCAACACGGCCAACAGATGTTACTGCTCTTCTGTTTCCTTCTTGATTTAGAATGAAATTCCTCAATATTTTTTAATTTTTTAAATTACTTTGAGCAATTGAGATTCCATTGATTCTTCTCTGCTGAATTTTTGCAGGCCGGAACGCCAACAAAGAATTTCTCGGAGGGGTGTCTGGATTTGAATCATCTAACGAGTTCTAGACTCCACTGCTTTATATGTTCGTTTTCTCAACTTCCGTTGCTGACAGTTTCCTTTTGTGTACATCCCCCTGTTATATATACAATTATATAAAAACTCGTGTGTATAGTGTATATAAATGTATGAGACATATTGTACGTTTTAGATATAACTAATTTCTTGTATGTGTTATCCACTAAAATTGAGAGATTTCTCTGGACCGGGACAGCCTCTAAATATGGTCGTTATTCGTGACCAGCTTTTGTGACTGCGTAGACTTTTTTTACAGTTGATACTGTGATTGACTATTCAATGCTGCAATCAGGTATCGGTGATGCTTGATTTGGAAGAGCAACAGTGCTACATGATTGTAGGAGCTCAGATTCCTATTTGAGATCTCATGGTTATACTGATTCGTAATTGAAAGAAAAACTTGCTTTATATGACTATCAGCAATCTAACGCATTTCAAATTTCAATTAATAGAACGTACACAGTATGATTGTAAAGCTACCAGACCTTGCATTGTCTGACTGTGTTCCAGACACCGCTGCCTTTTTATGATTTAAGCCAGCAGGTTACAGTTTCTTGTTTACTCGAGTTGATTGAATGTAAATTAGTGATGTAGGTGGTTTTAATACGTCAGTTGTGGGTTATGTGAGTGAATGGTTTTGTAGGGATATTCATGAACTGATAGGATAGAGCTAGGTTCAAGAATAGATATGGATCATGCAGAGTGATTAGCTGGACAAAAATTCCTATAATTTTTTATTTAGTGTTTAAATTTTATCAAGAGATTCTCCAAGCTCAATTTCATAGAAGGGACAGCTTCTCTAACCAGCTGAAATCTGGAATATTTTTAAATTAAGCTTCGGTCTAGTCTAGTTTTGTTATTTATTCTCTTTATTCTCTATATTTTTTTTTTAGTTTGTTTAGGTCAGTTTTTAAGTTTATTTAAGGTGTAAACTTTTTACAGATAATACTATTTGAAGAGAAAATATTCAATAATTAAATTAGGTTGTTGTGTAGTGATCCTAGAATTGTGTTGATTGTGCTTCTTGTTTTTTGTTGTTTTATCTGTGTTAATTAGAGACTATGTTTCCTGTTGGAATAAGTAGACATGGATTATGGCTTGTGAATCTGAATCCCAGTTGGATTGAGAAGTTGGAGGGTGGAAAGCTCCTGTCCATGGTTCTATAAGGATTTTTATAGACGTTGTGTTATGCCAAGGCACTTGTTAGGGTTCCAAGGGTTTTGGTCATGGTTGATAATGGATGCTTGTAATTCGAAAGTTATTGATATCTGGGTGTCACGAACAGAAGGAAAGAAGGCACAAACGAGCAAGGGGGATGATGGGTGCTGTTTTCAGTGTTTGAGTATGAGATCTCAAAGCTTTAAGGCCTTAATTTGAGTATGAGATCTCTGAAGGTGCTGCGGGGCAACCTGCAAGCTGTGTGACGGTCCTATCCCCACATAATCTTGGGTGCGTGGTTGCTGCTCACTGGGACTTGATCTGAGACATCTGGTTGCAGTCATCAGTAGATGATGGTGTACACATTTCTGCAATTTTATGTGATGGCCTGGCCAGCACATGTCTGTGATTTCATTCAACAGGGATTTGAGAAGTGGCGACCGGCGTCCAGCAATGGCCACACATTTGGGTGAAAGAGGAAGGAGGTAAGCTGTGCTAGCACATAATGGATAAAACTTTGATGCAGTTCTTGTACACCATTTTTTTCAGTAGATTCATTTCGCTGCGCGCTTGGTTGTAGACTGGCCTATTGAGATGATGTTACAAAACGTACGTATTGCAAGTGTTTCTGACCCTAGATTGTTCAGAGAATTAATGAAAAATAAATAAGGCAAACAAATGAAGTAATTATTACTTGATTTAACTTAGTAATCCTGAGAGGATCGTCAGGCTCTAGGTTTCTGTTCTATAAGTTACCTGTTCGAGTTTTATAAATCTCAAGATCATTAGAGATTTACATGGTTGTTGTTAACTTCAGGACCTATGGAATTAATCGAGGTGTACACAAACTGATTTGGATATTCACTTTAATATAAAAAAAACCTTGATCTTTAAAAGCAATAATAAAAATAAATTTAATTAAAAGTAAAAATAAAAAGAGTAAGGGTTTAGATAAAACCTGAGATTATAACATGTGGTAGCGCAAGGATATTTCATATATAATGTGGTCCTCTTTCAAGATATAACAATTCATTATAATTCTTCTTAGATGGAGGAAAAATTCTCCAAACCTTTAATCACCTTTAATATTCACTTAAATTAAAAGGATAAATAAAAAAATAAAAATGAATGTTTTAAAATAAATATTTAGAGAATAGTTTAAAATAGTAAAGTGCTTTTTATTTTTAAAATCTCTAATAATATGAATTGCACCCGCGCGCGGTGTCTATATATATATATATATATATATATATATATATATATATATATATATATATATATACCTTACCAAAAATAGTTGTTAGTAATCATATTTAAAATAATTAATATACGGCAAATTAATGATAACTAACTAACACCATTAAAACATAGAACAGTTATAGTAATTAATTAAAATGGTTATAATAATCATTACTTTATCATTTTTTTATAAATTTTAAATTAAAATGGTAACATTAACAAAAATATAAAATGTGTTGCTCTTTTCCTGTAACTTTCACTATGGATACAGAGATATTATAATGTAGATTGTGATAAAATAATGTCGGTTTCATACTTCTAAGAGGATTTTAGGTGCCCTGGCCATAGGAGTAATTAAGTCATTTCTAAGATATCAATAGCTCATTAAAGGATTGTTAGGGATTATTATTGTTTTTTTTTAAAAAAACAATATAATTACTTACTTGCCCCCAAGCTAAAAAAATATAAAAAGCTAGTAAAGGATGTTTTATGTCTTTGCATTTTTTTTCAAGATTATTAGATGATCTTTTTGCCCTTATAATAAAAAAAAAAAAGGAAAGCTAGTAAAGGGTGCCGCCTCACCCTCTTCCTCATGGTGCCACGCGTTGTGATTTTTGATAAACAGTTTATTACCGGTGGTCATTTCTTTGTTTTTTTTCCTGTTTTTCTCTTTTGATGGACAGTTTATTGTCGGTGGTCATTTCTTTGTTTTTTTTCCTGCTTTTCTCTTTCTCCTAGCAAAGTGTGGATCGATCCTCTTTTCTATTTGTTTCTTGATTTACATCCTTAGATTTTTTATTGCTTATTTTAACCCGTGGTTCTTTTGGGAAAGTTATTGATATTTTTAATTTCATCATTTAATTACAATTTGTCATATGTTATTGCTAGCAATTTGGTTCTTATTATTTTAATTTTTTATTTCTTTCCCTGACTTTTTTGTTAAAGTTTTATTGTTTTCAATTTCATTATTCAATTAAAGTTTATGTTATTTTATTTTTTTTCAATTTAATCCTCATTATGTTGATTTCTTTTTTATTTTATTAAAGTTTTTTTCTTTTCAATTTACCGATCTAATGTTAGTTATTTTTTTATGGCTTCTAATTTATTTTTTATTTTGATTCTCAACCTCATTCTTTTAATTATATTTTTTTGTGTTAAATTTTTTTATGAGGTTAGTGTGATTCAATTATAATTTTTTATTTAATTTTATATGAATTGAACTTATTTTTTAAAATAAAAAACATTTATTTTTTAACAATATTTTTAATATGTACAACCTTGCATATAAATTTTTTTTCCTTTGATTTTTTTCAATAAATTTTATGTATGTATCAATTTTTGTTATAAATTAATTTTCATAAATAAATTGATTAAATACAGTTGAGTAAATAACTCGTATTGTGATGTTAAATATCTTGAACTCATCCATCTCTTAATTTTTCTAATTTTTTTTAGTTATAGTTAACGATTTTTTTTGTATTTATTTATATATATGGTTATCAATTTATTTGATTAGATGTTTACATGAATTTTTTGATTTATATTTTGAATTTTAAAAAAAAATAACCTGGATTTTTTTGGAAAAATTTACGATCTGTGACAGCACGAGGGTGAAATAGCTAGTAGATTTGATAACACGAGACTGATTCTTGGTGTTCCTAAAAGTTATGCTGCTAGTCGCTCCGCCTGCAATGCTACACGCAACGAGAAAATTGAGTATCATTGGCCTGTACAGCAGCAATAATGCCGAGGAAAGCAAGTTCAATGCGATTTTACTTTAAACAAGAAAACAAGAACAGAATACAGAAAAATTGATGTCATTATCAACCCTTTCCAGAGCCATTAAATATTCAATGCGATATTTTAACATGGTCATGAGGCAGCGACATGATCTAGTGCCTGTCACTGTGATGTATGAGACAAGCATGCGCACAAGATGCGTTCTGAAACATATCCATTGCTGTCTCAAACATTTACTACTCACTGTAAGCGGAGGCAGAGCTACGAGTCCAAGGAATCCTTGGTTTTGCACACTACAGTTGCTACAAAATAACTACCTTCGACCCAAAAGGGTGAATCGAGTTCATAAACAGATAAGCCTGCTTCAAGTCACTTTGATGGTAAACCAGCAGAAGCTTCGAAGGAGCTTTACAAATCGCATAGAGCTCGAATATGTCATTGCAAGATGGATAACGGAGACTTACTGGCAAAAGTAATTGCTTTCTTGACTCTTCCACAAGCCATCAGTTGTCAGCACGCATTCTTTGCTTTCCATGGATGTGACTGACCATATTATCTGAACAGGGTCACTTTTCTGCTTAAAGATATGCATATTCTGTCGTGGATGGCATCCAATGATCGAAAATGGACTAGGTTAAGCGAATATAATATGATGTCATTGTGATATTCCATCATTTGGGATCACTTCAATTAGAAAATGGAAAGATAAAAAATAAAAATCACCACAACATAATATCAAGAACAATTTACTTTCTACGTCTTCATTTTAAGCTGTAAGGGGATTTTGAATCGGAAGAGTTGAGAACAATAAACAGGTGTTTGCCGGGATATGGAAGTGCTTTCAAAAGAAGCACGAAGAACATGGTTATGGAATCATTTATTTATTCATATTTCATCCCATCTTATCATATTATAAACTCGTACTGTCCCAGAGAAGTTGTTCATCTTATACAGTATGGTTTGTCAAGAATCTGGACAATCATGCTTACCCTCTACTTGTTTTTTCATAAACAAAAGTTATTTTGTAATAAAAAAATCTCAAGTGACAGGACAGTTACTGTGATTTATTTACAAGACAAAAGCACCTATGGTATGCAGACGAAATGAGGGGTCACTTGTCGCACAGGAAATATTTAACCAGGTGTTGAGAAATAATGGGCATGGCCATGGGCATCAAATAGTCACCAATATAATGATTCAAAAACCAACAAAGACATAGTGCCCAAAAAGATGCTTAGAGAGACAACCACTTCTTTTTCCCATTCCCCAGTCCCCACATTTTGGTAGAGCTATAAACTTGGGTGGCTCTCCCCTCTTCTTCTATTCTCTGTAACAAGAGCATCCATCTACTTAAGAGGGAAACACTCTCCAAGTATGGATTTACAGGTCTTGTTTGCAGATGTACCTGTGGTCACAGCTATTATTTGCACAGTGTTGGCCATGCTATTGGGATTATTGGGTTACTTGTATGGACCCTACTGGGGTGTTAGGAAGGTGCCAGGCCCTCCAGTGATCCCCTTGTTGGGTCACCTTCCCTTGATGGCGAAGCATGGCCCTGATGTGTTTTCAGTTCTTGCAAAACGTTATGGCCCCATTTTCAGGTCAGGTTACAGCTTTTAATCTCTAAATTCGCTGCCATGCTAGAGCGTGAAAGTTCTTGAATGTTTTTCTTTTGCTCCTTTCCCTGTGATTGATACGTATTATATGCTTTAGGTCGGGACTTTGAACTTGCTTAAAGGATTAATTTTGTAAAGTCTAATTTGACTCTCTTTTTTCCCTTCTCTGGAAAGATATTTTTTTGTAATCTAACTTCCTCAAAGAGTAATGAAAAGTGAGGTGATTGGAGAAGGAAGAAATGTTGATGGAAGTGGAGAGATAGGTGTCCCTCCAGAAGAAATTTTAGTATTCTGTAACTCCTGTTTTTCTCTCTTGTTTCATACAATTAGCAGCTAGTGGATTTGCATCTGATTTTGTACATGTCAAATGTAATCTCTAGACAAGGGCTATTTATTTGCTAGGCCCCTTCGGTTAAAATGGTGAAACACTGAAACTAGGTTAGGCTACTGATAAATTTGGAATAGAAAATAAATTTTAGGCTTGTTGGGATCACTATGGAGCAGGTTTCATATGGGGAGACAACCACTGATCATAGTTGCTGACCCAGAGCTTTGTAAAGAAGTTGCGATAAAGAAGTTCAAAGACATTCCAAATAGAAGTGTTCCCTCTCCCATCTCAGCTTCTCCTCTTCATCAGAAGGGTCTCTTCTTCACCAGGTAACATATGTGATGTGATCGCAGAGATTAATTAAGCATGCTTATCTTCTCTATAATACTTTTCATTCATCTCTTTTCACCAAGGCTTCATCCAAATTTAGTGTGCAAATAACTGCAGATTATGAACAAAGTTTCTGGTGAAATTTGAACTTGCAGGGATGCAAGATGGTCAGCCATGAGAAACACAATACTTTCAGTCTACCAGCCATCACACTTAGCCAGCTTAGTGCCCACCATGCAATCATTCATTGAGTCTGCAACCGAGAATTTTCAGTCTTCTAATGAAGAAATCACCTTCTCCAACTTCTCCCTCAAATTGGCCACGGATGTGATAGGACAAGCTGCTTTTGGTGTTGATTTTGGCCTCTCTAAACCACAATCAGCCAGTGATTCAACCAACAGTTTCCATAACCAAGGCAAAGACAACTGTGATGTGTCAGAGTTCATCAATCAACATATCTACTCAACAACACAACTTAAGATGGACTTGTCAGGTTCCTTTTCAATTATAATAGGTCTACTTGTCCCCATACTGCAGGAGCCATTTAGGCAGATCCTTAAACGAATTCCTGGCACCATGGACTGGAAAGTTGATAGGACTAATAGGAATATAAGCGGCCGGCTTGATGAGATTGTCAGAAAGAAAATGGAAGAGAAAAATAGGGGTTCAAAGGACTTCTTGTCACTAATATTACGTGCAAGGGAATCAGAGACTCTGTCAAAGAAAGTTTTTACTCCAGATTATATTAGTGCAGTTACTTATGAGCATCTTCTTGCTGGATCTATTACAACATCCTTTACATTATCTTCAGTTGTATATTTAGTTGCTCAACATCCAGAAACTGAGAAGAAGTTGCTTGCTGAAATTGATGGGTTTGGTCCTCATGAGCAGATTCCAACAGCTCATGATCTTCAAAACAAATTCCCCTATCTTGACCAGGCAAGTCTCTTGAAGTTTTTCTATCGGTCTCCTGATGCCGCATTATTACTTTCTCCGAATTATCTGACCCACAAAGATTTTGCTGTCATTGCAAATCCTGATCTCCATGTTTCATAGAGTGTGTTATCAAACTGTGGAATTTCATTTTCTGATAGATGGTTTAATTGCAGGTAGTTAAAGAGGCAATGAGGTTTTACGTTGTTTCTCCATTAGTTGCAAGAGAAACATCGAAAGAAGTAGAGATAGGAGGTTATGTTCTCCCGAAGGTATTGTTATAGAGCATTGATCTGATTCTGTATGACTGTTTACGTGCCTGGAACTCGTACACCTACCATTTTAGATGTACTTATTGTTTCCTTTTTGATGAACAGGGCACATGGATCTGGTTAGCACCTGGAGTTCTAGCAAAAGACCCTAAGAACTTCCCAGAGCCAGACAGGTTCAAGCCAGAGAGGTTTGATCCAAATTGCGAAGAAGAAAAACGAAGGCATCCTTGCGCTCTTATACCCTTTGGAATCGGACCTAGAGCTTGCATTGGCAAGAAATTTTCCATACAAGAAATCAAGCTCTCTCTGATACACTTGTACCGGAAATATTTATTTCGACATTCCCCAACCATGGAAAAACCTCTTGAATTTGAATTTGGCATAGTTCTCAACTTCAAGCGTGGAGTAAAGCTTAGAATCGTAAAACGAACTTGAAGATTGTTGTTCTGAGATAAATCTCTTAGAAATATCACGTACTATCATGGAAAGGCCATCCTTTCGAATAAATAGTTAATAAATCTTCGTGTTGATAAATGTGCCCTGTATAAAGAATTTATCTTGTATTTATTGTTAAAAATTTGTTTAATTAATATGATTTAAATAAATTAAGAGTGAATTATACGTAATTCTTAGTTTTTCTAGATTTATTTCTTGTTGTGACTAATTTAATATTGATAATAATGAGAGTTAATTTTTATTATTTTTCAACATTTAACTTTTAAAATTCACTATAAAAAATAAATAAAGAGCTTCAAACTTGAATTGTTTTAAATATCTTCGCATTTTTTCTCATCTTATTTTTAGTGTTTTTATTCTTTTTTATGTTATAGTTTTTCTTTAAAATTTAGGGTTTGGATTCATATTTTTTTAAAAGATATTTGAAGGATTTTTAATTCAAAGATTTTATTTAGAAATGATCTAAACCGAAAAGGTATTACTGAAATCTTAAAAGGCATATTGTAAACATTCTAGTTGCACAATTAGGGAACGAATAGCTTTAAAGATAAATAATTCATCATCGATAACAACACAAATTCTATTACTTTAAAAGTTCTTTAACAAGTAAATATCCCTATTTGTTTTAATTTAAACACAAATATTTTTTTATTACAAGTATACATGTTAAAATTTTAAATTGATATCAATTCCAAGTTTAATTATATGTTTAGAATGCATGCTATAATTTTTTTTTATTATATTTATATTAAAAATGAAGTTATGATTGTAATTTTAATCATGTATTAACTTGAGCATGCCTTTACAAAGATAAACTATTTTTTTTTCCTTACCAGTCTAATATAAATATAATACATGTTTTGACAATAGTACTATTATGGAGAGAGCATGCTTTCAGCAGCTAAATTTCATCCAAAGCAAACTGAAAAAAGTAGCAACGATCTGTGGTCATGACTTGGAAGGAAGAGGATTGGTTCCCAGCCAAATCTCACTAGACACCCACTTTTTGAAAGGAGAAAAAACACACCACAATATCGATGTGATTTCACAATATTTGAAGGTGATGGCACAAATGCACTAGAACAATCCAGGTCCTGCAGATATCCATTGATCTGTCACAATTTTGGTGGTATGATAGTAGGAAGCTACTGGTGGATATCACATACACAGCCATAAATGAACTACTTTACAGAATGGATAGCCCTCAAAACACTAGCATACTCATCAAGCTGTCTTAGCTACAGCTTAGTAATGATTGCAGAAATGCTCCTAAATAGTAGACATCTCAACAATGGAGAACAACAAGTCGTTGAAACTTCTTAACAAACAGAAACCAATCCATCTAGGCATACAAATGATCCGTTCCTCTTATTTGTTTCATCGAGTTCTTATCAAATCTTGTAGGCAAGCAAAGTGGCTTGGATAAATTAACTGAAGGATCAGAACCAGCACTGCTTTTTGAATCTCCATTTGAGAACGCCCCTGACTTTTTGAGAAACTGAAACTCATCCATGGACTGCCTTTGAATCCTATGAAATAAATGACTGGATGTGTTTTGCTTTGCCTTGGTTGACTCGGTCAGGTTCATGTAGTTTGGCCTGCTGTTACCACTCTCCTCTGTTTTATCTGAGGCCAAGCCAGTGTTTCCTGATATTGGTGTTGTAGAAGTACAAATTGATGAAGAAGCTGAGCTCTCATCAAAGCGGACTTCAGAACTTGGACTTGAAGATGAGCGAGTAACATGCCCGATTGGAGGTCTCGCTGAAATTCTAGTGGTTACATTGTTCTTTCTCACTTTCACTGAACTTTGTTCAAAGGATTTCGAATGTGTGCTTGCATCTACACAGGACTTGGGTGGTGGAGTCACTGAGGGATCAGTATGGGATTGTTCCATCAATCTAGTCTCCCATGGCTTTGCTGCCATCCAACGTTCAAGCCAACTCCATCCCCAGCTATTCTTATCAAACTCCTCATTCTTGAAAGAATATACCGAGTTATTGGGTCGAGTGTTTGAGCTGGGGTTTGATCTCCATTGCTGAAAAAATAAAGAAGTTAGTGAAGATACTTAGCTTATATGAAAGAGAAAGGTAGCACAACATATGATGGTGGCATACTTTTTGAGCAAGGGAGTAAGCAATAGCTCTTTCTCTCTTGAAGGCTCCTTCTTGCCTCATTTGCAGTTTTGACTTCACGTCTTCTAATGTCCCCTTTCTATCACACCACCCTTCCTGAAATTAAATCACGAGCCTTAGTGCTTTGCAAAAGAGTTTAAATCAGCATAGCTAGTGCTTAGGACTACCAAAATGGTCATTAAGATGTGTATATTTAGTGGTTTTCATCATACCTCAGCATGCTTCAAGAGGTCAGCCTTGCTACGTCGCTCATTCAGCATATTCTGCACTGCCTGCCCTTCCAAGGACATTCGCACACGACGAGCCCTAACATGAGCTTGAACACGAACAAGAGCTTGCATGCACTTTAGTGTCACTGCAGCCTGCTTCCTCACTTGTCGACCTCGAACTAGAGCTTGGAGTCTCACCACTCCTTTCAAGGCCCTCAGAGCCCTTCTTGCCTACACCAGTTACTTCATAGTTCAATTCAACAAAAAATGTAAATTGATTTGCCAAGTATTCTATTCAAAGTTTTTGCTTTGAAATTTAGAAAGTTGTCTCTTATATAACCTGTTTCCTTTGTTTGATTAGAGTTTCATTTGGTAACATAGGATTCAGTGATGTTGCAAATAGAGCCAGTGATCATCAACAGATCTTGAGCTTTCCATGTAATATTTCAACACAGCATTTGGGTGAAATTGTCTTAGATGTGTAGTGTCTTCAATTTTTCCATTTACAAAGATTGAAGGAAGTTTTTCCATTTTTTTCTAGTTGAAAGAATGGGGAAAGTTCCTATTTTTCCAACAAACAGTAAATGCAAAATCCAAATCATAAAATTTCAAAACATTGAACTTTCTTTCCCTTCTGTTCCATTTTCTCAGCAATCAAAACCCAAATCATAAAATTTCAAAACATTGAACTTTCTTTCCCTCCTCTTCCATTTTCTCAGCAATCAAACAGTTAAAAAAGATCCAAGAACAAAAAAATAAAATAAAAAACCATTTACCAAGAATCCACGAAAAGCAGTTTGAATCCTGATAGCAGCCCATTCTTGCCTGACAACCCTGAAATCCTTAGGAGGAGCTCTAACCACAGTAGCCATTGCAGCAGTAAATGGATCAGCCAGTGGTGAAGAACCCGATGCCTCTGATGCTGCTCTGTGGTTCCCTTTGAAACCCTTCCATGAAGACCCCAAATCTCCTGATGAACTCCTCCATAGCTTCCATTTCTTGCTCTTTCCACTCACCTTCTCCTACAGAAACAACACATATCACTAGCATTACTATCACTACAGTAAAGAACATAATGGTCGGGTCTTTTTGGTTGATAGTGTTTTAGCTTACATATTGGTCTTGATCTTTATCAGACTTTTTTAGACCTATAATGGATTTCACCCATTTTCCTGATGCACCCATCACTAAAAACTTCTTGCTCAAGCAGAGCAAGCACGTAACCAGATATGGTGCGTAAACCTCTTAGAACTTGAAAGATGCAAACTTTTTTTAAAAAAAAAAATGTTGCAACAATGTAGCTTGATGTAGTATTAGAAAGAGCCTAAAAAAGTAGAAATTTCTGAAGAAACCGAGCTTGAAAAATAGCTAGCTAAAGAAAGCAAGAGAGAGGGAGATGCAAAATGGGCAAGACTTGAGACGTGGGTTCTGATGGTGGGTTAGTGGGTTGATGGGTTTTTTTCCTTTCTTTCTTTTTGTCTCTGCTTACATTGTCCAATGTGCCCGTTTGATATTTGAAATTCAAACAAGCAAGAGACAATCAACGACTCGTCCCGCTCGAATTCTTAGGAGGAGGTTGTTTGGTCCATTGGATAGTACTATAATATTACAGACGGGGGTACCTACTTTTGGTAAAAAAAAACATGGAAAGGCACCAACCCTTTGGTTACTACAAAGGCATGTCGACAATAAATCTTCTCTAGTCAGTGTAACGAAGATCTGGTGTTTTGTAAACAAACAATATTTAGTTTCAGTGGTGGGAGTGAAAAAGTTGAAAGCCAATGACTGCCTAGCTGATCAGTAATACAGTGTCAGTAAATGGAAACCAATGGCACGTCCAGATTACCAATCCTTGCTTGCAAAGTGCCAAAGATGGATTTTGAATTTTTAATTTTGGATTTGTCCCAAAAGCCAACCAAATACATGTTTTTCAAATCTTGTTCAGTGGGAATTGGCAAATTGGTTAACTTTTGGCAGAATTTTTTAATTCGGGCACATGTCTTTAACTCCTAAGCTCGGGAATGTGTTCAAAATTTAAACAGAGCATCCTATGTTGGTTCATTATAGCAATGCATCTCTTTTCTGTATGAGCTGTGAAGTATAAAGATAGTTACAATATTATAATTTAGGGTTTTGCTAGCTATAATGTCTGATTACACACACACACACACACACACATGATAAAGAACTTTCCCTGTTGCTCTTTTAAGCAATACATTCTTTGACGTGCCCTCTATAAAACACCGAAAATTTATTGTTGCAGTTAGCATCTGATGCATTCTTTGTATAAATTAAGAACACTAGAGGTGCTGCTAGCACCACCAATAACTTAAACGATCAATCAAAATGACCCTTCTCGTCTCATTTGTCAATTGAATTGTATTGGACTGACTCATCTCAGCTCTCAAGAGCAATCAATGGGAACTTCACTAGTCTGAAATCCAACCAGCTAGAGAGGAACTAGACCTCCCAGCAGGGAAGTTTGTCTTGGTAAACTCCTCACCATGCGTTTGATGATTCCTCACTATTTTCAAAGTTGACTTTTCTCTAGTTGCTTTAAGCTGCAGGTTAATTTGCAAGCATCTAGAGAATACAGCTCACTGCAATTAATGAGCTAATGAAGTCTTTTCCTTGTTAATTACAACCATCTTTCCTGCTAGTGTCTTTGTCAGGCATTGGCACCGAGGTTACTCTTCACTCTTCAGGAAGGGCTGCAGTAAGATTTTTTTAATTTCCGTTGTGGCTCTCTATGGTGTATAGTTAGTTGTATACTAGCACTTCTTGCCACCAGGAGTTTTTTTTGGTTTCTAGAAACAATTACGATAAAATAACAAAATATAAAAAATATATAAGGAAGTAGTACAGTTTGGAAAGTCGCATATGATATTTACAATTCGCGAGATGACTCTTTCAAATTGCAAAATTTAAAAGATATATAATTTAACAAGGAGAGATGAGAGAGGAAAAAAAAGGAAATAAAGAAAATAAAAACCTAGAAGCACATCAAAACTCTGATTATGATACCACTAGTACCATTGAAAAGATTTTGACAAGACAAATCTAACAACATCAAGGAAGGTCACCAACAATAACCAGAGTGGGCCATATGAGCCTCGACACCCTTGGATGACTCGTGTGGCCCACTTCGTTCACCATTTATGACTTTCTTTGGTGTCGTTGGACTCGTCTTATCAAGATCTTCCAAACGGTATTGGTGGTGTTATCATTAGAGCTTCGGTGTGCTTTCAATATCATTTTTTCTCTCTCTTATCTCTCCTCCTTGTAATTTGTGGAGAGAGAGGAGAGAGAAAAAAAGTAAAAGGAAGAAACCTTGAAGGCACACCGAAACTTTGATGATGACACCATCAGTATTGTTGAAAAGATCTCGATGAAACGAGTCCAATGACATAAAACAATGTCATAAATGGTGAATGAAGTGGGTCACACAAGTCGTCCAAAGGTGTCAGGGCTCACTTCTTTTTGGGTCACTCGTGTGGCCCACTTTAGTCACTGTTGATGACTTTTCTTAGTGTTATTGAATTTGTCTCATCGAAATCTTTCCAACGGTACCTATGGTGTCATTATCAAAGTTTAGGTGTGCCTCCAGTATCTTTTTCTTTCTTTCGTTCTTTTCTTCTCTCCCTCTCCTCCCTCCTTGTTAAATCATGTGTCTTTTAAATTTTATAATTTGAAAGAGTCACATGTGATATCTGCAACTCTCTAAACTATTTTATTTCTCTAAATATTTTTTACATTGTGTTATTTTATCAATTTTTTAGCATGCTAAAGTCCAAAAATATTCTTGCCACTGACCAACAACTAGGATAAGGTAACAATCCATTATTTTAACCACTTTATTCGTGTTGGACCTTATACAATAAACAAAGTATATTCTATCACCTACCTTTATCAAAAAGTTATCTACTCCCTCAGACATGGGTGACAAAAGAATTGAGTCTCCTTTAAATCTTGACCTGGATTCCTCCAACTCAATGAATGAAGAGAGGAGTATGAGGAACGAAAACGATTCCTACCCTTGAGAGTTGATTTCAGGTTCGATAGTGTCGAGAAGGTATTAGCCACCGGTGACCGCATGTCTGAGCTAAGATCAGTTGAGGGGGGTAAAAATGGTTTGGTAAAGGAGTCCTTTAGTTTAGCAGTCATGGATCGATTTTAGGTGGTTAACTTGTATACCCCTATTATCAAAGTTCATGTTCTAAGCATCCCATTGTTTTCAAATAGACATGCCATATTGGCTTTCTCCTTGGGAAAGTTACGGAGATTCAAAGGTTATTACTTCATTCTTTTTTTTTCTCCCAGATCGACCTTTGATTTGATGCCATACTTCCTTCACTAATGTTGTCTATTGCTCCTGCTCTCCTTGCCTTGAAGTAGGTCTTTCGCTTTGGTGCTAGCCTTCCCTTTGTCCCTATCCGAGGTAGGGTAACTCTTCCGAGAGCCGGCTTAGGGGCTCCCCTTACTGTTACTAATAGGTAATCAATCCAAAGGGCAATATTCGGTCAATCAGGTTAATCCCGAACAGCCTTTGCTGCTCTCTTTCCTGTGGGAGCTTTCATACTTCCAGCTTCCATAATTAGTTATTTGCGGAGCTTTCTTCATGAGAATGATCTAAAGTTTGGATTGGTTTTATGTACCACAAATCATGTTGCTCGCCAATCAAACAATGAGTAATTTTTAGACAAATTTAAGGATTGTATCTCTGTCCATTTGTTTTTTAATACTTAGATTTTTTTTATTTTTTTTTCAATTGAAGTAATTTGTTTGTATTTTTACTAGGGATGTTTTTTGGATTTATAAGAAATAAATTAGGAATTCCTATTTATTTGCGAATAAAATTTGAAATTACTATTTCATATTCTAGTAGTTTTTATTTCTTATTTTCTAGTCTAAAGATGTGTTGTATAATTTTTGATTCGTTGATGATCTTCTTGATTTGGTGGTCTTCCTCTACTATTTATATTATAATCATCCCTCTTGAAATAATTTCTAGCCTAATCTCATTATTCCTCCCAAATAACATTCTTCCTGGAATTTGGCCTTTTGACACACAATTACAAAACTTGATGGGCATAAATATCTTAAGTAGGCTCAATATGTAAAATTATTTATTGATGACAGAGGAAAAATAGGGCTTTGAATAGCAAAATATCAAAACTTGTGGCTGGTGATCATAATATAAAAAAATAGTAGTCCAAAAAACCTCTTATTATTGGTTAGCTCACAATTACATGGAACCTGTCATTGGAAAACCTTACTTATTTCATCCCATTACTAAAGATGCCTAGGAGGTCATTCAAGATCTTTATTTGGACCTAGAGAATTATTCTCAAATCTTTGATTTGAAGACTAGACATTAAAGATTCAAATAGAATGATCATAATGTTACTACTTATTACAATGGAACGCTATGACAAGAACTTGATCAGTGTAAGAATGATGCTTGAGAGAATTCAAACGACCACAGTTGCCATAAGAAAAGAAAGAAAATGACATGGTTTACATGTTTTTAACCAACCTTAATAGGAGTTTGGATAAGGTTCGAGGCTATATTTTTTACAGGAAGCCATTGTCCTCTATTCGAGAAGGTTTTTTTTCTAAAGTTAAATGTGAGGAGTTAAGGATAAAAATCATGTTGTGCAACATCGAACCTGGTTTCAACTTGGAACCCGAGAGCTATACTCTTTTGTCAAGAGGTGTTGCTTCTGACAATGATGAGCATAAGAAACAAGGGTGCGAACTTTTTAAAAAAGTGGCATGCAAAGAAGATGTGCTGGAAACTCGATGATGAACTAGAAAATTGAAAGCCAAAATCCAAATGTGACGGTCATGCTTGCCAAGCCATTCTTAAAGACACTCATAAGCTTTTTATTAACTCAAATCTAGTCCCTTTTACCAACAAGAAATTAGATCACCTGTATAAATTTTTTCAACCTAAAAAAGTATCTTTAACTTCATCTTATTCCTTGGTGTAGAAGAGTAACTTTTTTGCTATTGCATTTTTAGGTGTTATTCCTAACTCTGCTCATAATTTGATAATTGATTTTGATGCAACTAATCATACGACTGGTTGCTCTAAATTGTTCTCAATCATACAGTCTGTGTGGATGCAATAAAAAGGTTAAAATTGTAAATGGTCACTTTTGATTATTGTTGGGATAAGAACTATCAAACTCACATCATTGCTGACAATTTATTATGTACTTTTTGTTCCTAATTTGTCATTCATTAGTAAATTACCTCTGATCTACAATGTCAAGCTAATTTATACTCTTTTTATTATGAGTTTCGGGAATTGACCACATGAGGATGATTGAAAATGATAAAGAAATAGATGGTATAAAACCCCCACTAAAATTTTTCCATGATCTGATTTAAAAAAATAAAAATAAAAGGATGTTAAGAACATAAAAGAGGGGTAAACTAGGAATATAAAAAGGAAAGAAAATTTCATCATTTCTCTTTAATGGCGGCTAGCTTTGCTAAAGAGAGAGGGGGGAAGATTTAAAAAATTTCTTCATTTTTCTCTCTTGAAATTGATTGGGTTTCATTATAAATCAAAGGGAAAAGTTTGGCAAGTTTAAGAATTAAGTTGCTAACATCATTAAGACAAGAATTGAGAGGAGAATTTAGAGATTCTAAAGAGAGAATTGACAGGCTAACATTCAAAGCTAACTTTCATGCTTGGTAAGAAGTTTTAAATCTAATGATGTGAGTTTTATGGAATAAACTCTAGTTTTATGCTTGAAATTGAATTTTTCTAGTTAGGGTTCTTGAAAAGAAATTTGGGGAAAATGTTATGTTGTTATAAATTATTGCAATTTGAGTAAATTGTGTTAGAAGTAATGTCTTATAGTAGATAATTGAAGAAAATATCATGGGTTAT
>Ga0325414_1001953_pt1 | contig 20462 bp, 9 predicted proteins | sample PopdelMetagenome_8_FD_206183 | JGI IMG/M metagenome (GOLD analysis project Ga0325414, IMG submission 206183) | Populus deltoides microbial communities from Bellville, Georgia, United States - Leaf-PdKOR-R3 | ecosystem: Host-associated > Plants > Phyllosphere > Phylloplane/Leaf | place: USA... | reverse complement strand
TTCGATTTTTCTTAGATAAAACCGGTTTAAACCGGTTTAGCTCAATTTTTTCTGTTTGACTTGGTTTTGGTTCGGGTTTTTCCGGTTTGACTCGGATTTTTTTATTTGGGTTCGATTTTTAAAAAAATTTATCATTTTTTTTTTACAATTCAATTTTTTCTATTATTTTTTTCTAATTTTCTCAATTTTTCAGTTTTTTTACCCCTCAAACTCCTTTCAAGATTAGGAGGAAAGGAAAGATCCTAAGATGTTTATGCTTCGTGTCATTTATTGATTCTGTTGTTGGAAACAGTCATCAATGTTCTAGAAGTCTTTGACATTAGCATATTCCGACAAGCTGTTTGACATTAGCATTAAATTAGTCTTTGAATGTGTTTTAGAAGTCTATTTGAAATTTTTTTTTAAAAAAAACATTAAATTATTTTTTAATATTTTTTTTATAATTTTAATATATTAATATAAAAATAAAAAAATATATATTTTAAAAATATCATTTATCATAATATCAACCACACGCTTTCAGAAGGAAACCGCCAGCAGGGGACTCGTGGGAAACCTGCTGACTCCGCAATCAAACCATTGACTGGAGGTCAAACTTCCAGTGTTGAAAATTTGCTCTCACGTCAAAGGTGTAGGAAAATACAAACAGATAAGAGCAGGTCCCACCAGAAGGGTTCCTGTCGTTATAATTATAGATGAGGAATTCATGGACGGCATTTTCGATTGTAGTGAAATGGGTCTGTCTGGATGGTCTATAGGCCCACACCAAATAGACGACATGCGACCATCATGCATAAAGGTGTTATGATATTTCATCTTTTTTTTTTTTTGATTTGATACTTCTTGAACCTAATTCCACAAGATAAAGTTTACAATTGATTTAGAAAAACAGAATTTAAAGTGAGAAAACTACAATATAAAATATAATAAAATAAAATAAATAACCAATTTCAAAGTTTTAAGATTTTTTTATTTTGTTTCAAAAATTTATTTTATTCATTTTTCAATCATAGAGTTAGAAAAAAAAGAGAAATTCATTAAAAAATTTATAAACTTGTTGTTTGCCCACAATTCGACTACTAAAAAGAGAATATATGTATTAATAGGTTTTTTTTTTTAAAGGAGTTTAATGAAGATAGTTTTTTCTTTATGTATGGCAAAAAAGGTATACCAAGTTTAATTTTAATTTTTTTTGATTAATTTTTATGTTTGTATTTTGTAATTTTGGGATGTTTTTAGGTCATTAGATGGTTTATATAGGGTTTTGAGTTTTTTTTATAGGTGAAAACTAGTAAAAAAATGAATTTCCATTCAACCACCATAATGGTTGTGAGATTCCAGCCAACAACCTAGCATGCGATAGATTATTTTTCACTGCAAATGACCTGTCGCTCACTTCATTAAAAAAAAAAAAGAAGCTAATGACGAGAGGCAAAAATAAAAATAAAAAGTAGGCGTGGGCTTGGGAGTTTTTTTTAATTAATTCAAGAAGTGTGGGCTAGCTTGTTTTTGTTTTTTCTTTTAATTTAATTTATTTTTTAAAAATAATTATTTTAAATATTTTAAATTAATTAAATATATATTTTAGATTAAGTCTTGTCGGGTCCATGATTCTAGTCACGAGTTAGGTATATCAACTCGGGTAGACCTGAATCGGTAAAAAATATCATTGTTTAGATATTTAAAAGTTTTACGTTGTACACATTAAATTTTAAGTTCATAATTAAAATTTTACGTGCAAATAAAAAATTATATTAGTAATTCGTTAAAAAATAACTTTTAAAAAATCATTAAAATTTTTTTTATCCGATTGTAATGAAGCGTAAACCAATTCCTAGTTTGTACTAATTGGATTAGAAAATTATGCTCACAAATTTGTTTCTTAGAAACTTTTTATTATCTAAATGCCACTAAATCAAATCAGTTACCATCAAAATAAACATTTTAGAAAAATAAATTATTCTGTACACTATGAGTTATAATCCTGTCTCTCATCTTTTCATTTTAGAGAATATATATATATATATGAAGACACAATAATAACCAATATTTATATATAGACATAAAAAATAGAAAGAGAAAATCACTTTCAGTATCATAAAAAAATAATAAGAATTCTTTTCTCTTATTTCTTTCTTCTTCTTATATCAATTTATATCATGATGCTATAATTATTGGTTAGCTTGAATGACATAAATTCCTCCTCCCTCCACTTTTAAAATAAATAAATAAATAAATGATGATGATTAATATTTTCATTAAGCTCATGACGAATCAATCATTTCAGTGTGCAACTTCCAACTTAATGCTAAATCTTATTATTTGATCTTTATGAGATTTTAATTTATTGATTGAATAACAATATTCTTTATTTATTTTTAAGTGATTTTAAAAATCTTTAAAAGAATCTAACTACAAATTCATATCATATACTTATCATACATATTTATTTGATTAAGTAATTAATTAAAATATTAAAATGAGTTTGATGATATTATAAAATCCAGGATCCTTAGGACTATAGTTTTTTAGTGGTTAGATTATGGGTTAATTAAATGTTCATTCAATTAAATCCACTCTCCATAATAAAAGAAAATAATATCTTGATAAAAGAATCCTGAATCCTATAAAAAGTCCCATTTGAGTGGATTTGGGGACCCTCAGATATTTAAATTAGTAACTTTAAACAAAAAGAGTGATAAATATGTTGAAAAACATTAAATTCTAAAAACAAAATCGTTCTTGTTTTGGTATGAAATGAATGTTCTGTAAGAAAATAGTATGTGTGTATGAAAATCATGAATCTTTTATCTAGGTGGTTCAAGGAGTATTTATGTAAACCTCCGACCAAAAATCTTAAACCAATGTTAAATGACATAAATCCGGGACCGGAGAATAATAAATTTAAAGGAACTTTTTTATGATTTGAGGTGAAAGTCCTTAGTAATTTAGCATAAAATCCTGAACAAAATAAAAAATAAATAAATTGACACATGAACAAAATTGATGGCCGGGTAATTAATTATATAAGCCCCGTGATAATTTGCGTAAAGCTTTACCTGGGAAAAATAAATAAGTAAAAATAAAAAAAAACATTTATTGAGGTAAAATTTCCTAAAATATTAGTGTGCAACTTCCAAGGGAATAAAGGAAATAATTGTACAAGAAAAATGAATTAACTTATAGATATTACATGGAGTGGCAAAGTGGGAAGAAAATTTTAAAAAATTGCTTCTCCTCCCTCCTTTTCCTTACAAGTGTTTGATTAGTAAGGTTTACTTAAGATGAAGCCTTAGTTAATGAGAGTTTGGGTGGAAGAACTAGAGAAAGAAAGTTGGCTCAATTAAAGAGGAAAGAGTGAAATTCTAAAAAGGAGCATAAAGGGCTTGAAAGGTTGGATTGAAACTCACTAGTAACGTGTCTTTATATGGCTTAATTGTGTTCTTTCCTTTATTTGTGCTAGAAATCAGAAAATATCAATTTTAAGAAAGTTAGGGTTTATGTTAATTTTAGGGATTTTAGTAATTGATATATTTATGATGTTATAGCATGAATTAAGGATTAACTAGTAGGAAATAAAAGTCAATTATGCTTTATTTGGGTTAATCTCATAGAAATTAGAAAATTTAATTTCTTGAATTTTAGAGAGGTTATGTTCATATTATATGGAATGTGGAAATTTTTATTTCTTAGGTGAAATTTGATTATGAAAATAACAAGGAAATGGTTAACTTGGTGATTTACACTTACAAATTCAAAAAGGCCTAAATGTTTTTAATTTTAAGGTTTATAAGAAATAATTGAATGAAAAATGTCCATTTGTATGAAGTTATGATTTACTTAAAGGATCTGATGATTGAATGAATGATTAGTTGGAGGAAGAATATGTCATAAACATGTAACCTAAATGTTAGTGTCAGCCATGAGAAAAAAAATTAAAGGTTTTTGAAAAGAAGCATAATTACATGGTGCTTAATGTTTAATGATGCTAAAAATGTTTGTGATGTACTTGGTTATTTTGATATATTTCACTAAATGTGTACTTAAAATAATTAAGTAAATATATATACATATTGAATAATGAAAAGTTTGGAATTTGATTTATTTGGCATTTAATGGGCTAAGTTGATTGGGAAAAGAAAGTAATTGAATAAAAGAAATAAAAATGAGAAAGTGTTTCACATATCATATTTAAACACCAAAAGTATTGATAAAACTGAATATAGTCCTTAATTTAGATAAAAAGGTTGTTGGTGGAATGAAGTGTATATGCATGTACGTAATAGTCAAATATTGTGCCGAGTTTTATCATTGGATGTATAGGAGACGCATTTAGAGTGGGACTTGCTGGAGTAAGAGCTCTTTAATCAACAGTTATAGATATGGGATTCATACTTTTATCTTTGTATTTGCTTAATTGTTCTCAATGTATTGAATAAATATTGCTTACAATTATATAAATATTTCCAAGAAAAGGGTTGTTATATATATATATATATATATATAATCAAAATAAATAAACAAGTATGTGGTGTTGTTATACTTGAGAATGATATTAAGATCTAGTTACAGGTTTTCAATCAATATATTTGATTTTAAAATAGAATATAAAACACAATAAACAAGTATATGACGTTGTTATACCTAAGAATGATCTTAATATCTGGTCAGAGGTTTCGAGCTAATATACTTGATTTTAAAACAGAATGTAAAACATACAAATTTTTAATGTGAATGAAGAGGCATGTCTAATAACAACAAGATCCTCTAACAAACATTGAACGTAATTAAGTTTACAGAAATGTAAATATAGAAATTTAAACATGATATATATTGAAAGTAAGATTTAAAGGAATCTTACTTGAATTTAAATTGAAACCGGTATAGGAGATATTAATCTTAGAGGTTCAGATCCAATAAGTATGGATCTTTTTATAAGATAAGAGGTGTTAATATAAAAGGTTATAAGGAAATTGAATATGTTACAAGAGCATAAGTGTTTGATGCTTTCTGCAAAGAAACTCTTCTATAAAGTTCTTCCCTCAAAGCTTGGGAGAAGTCTCTTTATATAGAGTAGAACAAGATTGTCTTATTTTAAAATTTTGTAAAGCAAATGATTTGTTTTTTAAAAAGTTGAAAAAGTTGTGTGTCAATTACCATCGAAAGTTGTTTGTTGTTTATGCAAGTAGAGGATCAAATTTTTGAAAAGTTAAACTGATAGCTAGCTATTTTAACCATTTGTGCCGACAAGAGAAGATGAGCCTAATGGTTTGAAGGATCTTAACTAAGAAATAAAATGGGCCAAAATATTCTTAGGCCTATTAAAATACTTTTTTTTTTTTTTTTACAGAGGTAGAGACTCCTTATGATTTTTGTATATGAGAAAGGATACCATAACAGTCATCTTTATTGTCATCTGTTAGGCTGATGATAGAACCCGAGGATATGAAGATGGAGAGGGATCATTGTCATTGGTGCTTTTGTAGGAGTTGCTTCATGATTTTGAAATATTCTTCTTCATATTTTGTTGAGGCAAGAAAAGAACAAGCATGAGATCTATATGCTAGGAATTTGGACTAAGGATTTGAGTCTATAATCTAAGTAGTTTGGTGTTGCTTTAACCATTCTATGACAACATGTTTGGAACTTTTGGTTTTTACTGCAAAGCAGTCCAGCTATTTTACTTTGTATCTTCTGATGAGGATAAGATATCCATGCTAGGTATTGTAGTCAAAATACCATGAATAGACCCAAGGGATAAAAAAATTGAAATAGAAAGAGAGAATTGGTGGGAATTTTTTTCTCAGTTTCAAAGGGTTTAAAATTTTGTTTGAAGTAAATGTAACCGATTTCAACTAAAGGGTGATGTTTTATTACTTTATAAATACAACTAAAGTAATCCCCACAATTGAAGAAAACAGTTGGGTAAATTTAAAGTCTTGATGGAATTATTAAGATAGAATAGCCAAGAGTGGCAACCCTTAGAGTTTTGAAGGAAAAAAGGTATTGAACCAAACATGGTGATAATCTGGATAAGAATAAGAATGGACAATGAAATTAGCAAGTTTGACATGGTAACTAATTGGAAATTGGATTGCTTGGTAAAGGGGTTGTTTCCAATCAAAAGGATGAATGATATTTTAAATGATATATATATGGAGTAGGCGTATTGAGAATGGTTTTGTTGAAGTTTGAAATGCTTGAAATTGACAAAACCTATTATCTCAAGTATTATCAATAGTAAGACTAGAGTTTGATAAATCCTAAGGTTTGAAATACTAGTATGGAGGGAAGACTTTTGTAGTTGCAATGGAAAGGTCAAAATAGAAAAATTCCTTTTCAATAGCTAAAATATTTCAAAAATTTAGTTTCTCAATCTAATCAGATTTTTCTTTTGAAAGCTTTTGAGATAGTTCAAATGAAGAGTTTGGATTAAAAAAAATGGGGTTTTTGTGAGGAAAAACCTACTTTTATTTTGAAAATTTGTTTGAAGGATTTACCAATCTACGAAGACTTCTCTTCCTGTGAGGACTTCTGGCTAATAGTTTGTAAAGCCAAAAGTATTTATAGTGAATTAGAAAAGGATTCTATCCAATTTTGTACTTGTGAAGAGTGTTCTGCTTTCTCATCTTCAAGTACTATTTCATACCAGGATTTGATTGGTTTTGTATAAGAAATGGTTGAGGCAAAGAGTTTTGTAAGGTTTTGTGAATTTTGAGATTCTGGAGATTTAGCTTTTATCTATGGGATTTTGCCTTTACCTCTAGATTTGGGAGGCATCATAATCTGTTTTGGAGGACCTTAGTTAGGAAATCAAGAATTGAACTTGTATCTCCTTTTATATATTCTATATCAAAATAAAAGGTACTTGATATAACTTGCCATCGGGTAAAAATCTATTTTGAAGTAATATTTTGAACATTTTTTTGTAAAATTTCTTTAGCGGATTTGCAATCAATACGTAAAAGAAATTTTTTATTTAATAAATCACTTTGAAATTTTGTAATGCATAATACAATGGAAAGAATTTCTTTTTTTTGATACTGGAATAATTCTTTTAATAATCATTCCAATGTGTAGATGTAAATTGAAAATTTTATTTTTTTTCTTATTTTATACTTGTTTAAAAATAACCTCGTTCCCCAACTCAAAAACATTTTTCTCAACTATTTTTGGAGCTAAGGGATTATCAATATATAAGCAAGAATTTGTTGAACTTGTTTTTTAATCTGTTGAATAATCCTAGTATGTTCATTAGACCATGAAACATGGTTCTTTCTTAACCTATCATATAAGAGTTTCGCTATTCTGCTCATATTATGGTAAAAATCTAAAACATAACTAAGACTTCCTAAAGACTTTTATAGTTGGGTTTCATCTAGAATTTTGTCAGAAAATTTACTAGCAAATGGAAGGGATCTCTCAATAGGTGTAATGGTTACTTAAGAGATATAATGACCAAAAAAATGAATACGAGTTTGGAAAAGAGAAATATTTATTTTTAAAACAACTAACCTATTTTTCTTTGCGACATAAAGAGTGTTTGTAAATGTTTGTAAATGTTGTTCTATTGAATTTGAAAATATAAGAACATTATCAATGTATATTATTCACAATTTTGAATATGAATTGAAAATATCATTCATGATTCTTTGAAATTTAAAATGAGCATTTTTTAATCAAAATTTCATGACATTCCACTCATGTTGACCAAATAGAACTATAAATGTAGTTTTGTAACGATCTTTTGAATGAATTTGAATTTGCCAAAATCCTGACTTCACATCAAACTTTAAAATTATGAATGCAAAATGTAGTTTTTTAACAAATCTTTTTTGTTTGGAATTGGACATCTAATCCATTTCAAAGTTTTATTCAAAGGTTTATAATTTATGACAAGCCTCTATGTGCCTTGTTCAATCTTAGAATTTTTGTTAATATAAAAGATTGCACATAACTAAGGTAATCTAGACTTTTGTATAAGATTTTTAGATTATAAATCTTTGATTTCGAGTCGACAATGTTGTTCTAATTCATAATTCATTTGAATACGTCTTGCTATGTAGGAATTTGCTTTTCATTACAACTATTATCATAAGAAAGATCAACAACATGTTGTTTTCTCTTTCAAAAGGTATTTGGTAAATCAAAACAATTTTTTTTTATCTCGTTTTGAAATTATGAAATTCTTTTTTTTTTTTTTGTAAAATAGGATTTTGTAATTGTAAAAAAACATCTTGTAAAAGATGCACGAGATGTGCTTGCTTTCCTCGAATCAATGCATTGATGTGGTAAGTATGAATGGAGTATCCTTTGCTGAAATTTAAATTTCTAGTCTTTGAATTTTCTAGGAAAGAAAAAAAAATTGAAATAATTGATTTTTGAAGTAATGTTTTTGTTGTGACGCGCACGACGTCGATTGACAGGTCTGCTTCCTGAGTGTGTGTTGAAAATGAGGTTTTGAGTTTAATCATAAAATTATGATTATGAAGTTCAAGATTCACCACTTAGTATTATGTTTACTAGGAAAACTATGGTCTGCAAGAGTCCCGGTAAGGGATTGGTTATGCAAGGAGAAGACGTATCACCCTAAGTGCACCCTACCTAAGATAAGTTGCATTGTTGTTTGATTGTTTTTCTAGGTTGTGTTTCTATTCATTGGTTTTTTTATGCAAATCTTGTGATCACGCGGTCACGCAACCCATATACAAAGACACCAATTCCCAGAAAGCCAAGTAAATCAGGTTTGATAGGAGTGTGATACAAAGATAACTTGTACCTAGGCATCAACACTATTAGAAACAGAAACCCCCACCCAACGAATATTGATCCGCGAACAAGAAGTAAAAGGATGACTCCACAAAAACAGTTGTTCTTCGATAAGTCGTTTTTCTGTTTTTTACAAAACCATGGAAGGGAGATTATCTCATCAACACACACACACACACACACACACACTCACACACAAAGTGCAGCAAATAAGAAGTTTTATTAATCTGAATTGCGTACCCTTACATGTTTGGTTATACCTATATTTATACCGACTCTAAACTTAAAGAAACCCTAATGGACCTCACCTTTGGTGGACTTATATGAAGCCCACTTACAATTGACTCCAATAAGTAATAATAACCCAAAGACTAAGAAGAAAATAATAAAAATCCAGAAATTACGATCCTAGATATGCTAGAATCAGATTTTTCACCCTTAAGAAGTCCCAAATAAACTAGAAGAAATCTGATTTGGAAAATTTGTGTTGCCTCCCCATGTGATGTCCTTGATTAGCTTGGATTTTCTTGTTTAACTTGGAAAAATAAGAAAACAAATTTCCTCCTTTGTTACTGATTTAATTACTTTCCTTTCTAAGTTAGGGAAAGTATTAAATAATCCTCCCCTTTTTAAGAATAAGATATGGCTAACTTGCTTACTGGATTAGAAGAATAAGTTGTTGACTTTCTTTCCTTGTTATTGCTAGGATGAATAAGCAATTCTTGTAAGAAAAGGATTTTGAAACATTTATGAATCCTTGCCACACTTGGAAACTATATTGTACCCATTAAAGATCCTTGTAGAGTTAGGAGATTCCCAAAACAAACTGTCATATCTTTGTAGAAAAAGGATCCTTACCAAATAGGAAGTCCACAAGTCAAAAGAAAGTAAATGACAAAATTCATACAGCCTTTGTTAACTTGTATTGTAATGTCTTCCTGAACTCCGATTGATCTAAAATTTTAACCAAGGTAGGACAATATGTCAGGAGACTCAATGTAAAATTCAGCTCGATCCAATGGTCGGATTGAGAATTATGACTGTTGCCGTAAAACTGAATAATTGCACATTTTACATCAAAATCCGAATTTGACTTTACCTGGATTGTATCATTTTTTTTCTAAAGTCTAAGGAAGATCTCCCTTTGTAAGGAAGTCTTTACCTTATCGGGTTAAGTTCTAACCATTTTAAGGTCTGAATTTTATCATCGCATTTATTGCTTTGTATCTTTAATACCTGAGTGTATGCTCTATTGTGTAATTTCAAACCCCCAAATATTAAATTCTATAGCTAAACCCTAATAGTTTAAAAATAAAGTGAATAAAATATTTGGTGAAGGGTTTTTAATATTTTATCTAAACCTTAACGGATAATCATAAACTAGTCACGATATCCATTTCACATTTTAAAAAATGAGAAAGAAGCATTTTTATTTTTATAAAAATATGCTTGGAAAAATTTTAGGATTTGGTTGTATTCACGAGAACAAAACAATTGTTTTTTGTTTTTTTAAATGAAAACCTATTTTTAAATTTTTTTTTTGGAATTTTTAATACCAAATTTGTATATTACAATGTAAGTGATATTATGCAAAGTAATTGAAAAAACGTGCGACGGCCCATAAATATTTTTAAAACCCCTTTTAGAATTGAATTTTTTTCTAATATTTTAATATTATTATATTACTATTAAACATAAATTATTGATTTAACATATTGGGCTGGACTCAGCCCAGCTTGACTCAATTGGGTTAGGTCGACTATCAGCCCAACATCCTTTCTTTTTTTTTTTACATTGGGCTAGACCTGGTGCATCCATATAGGCTAGGTTGGAACGAGTGCAGCCCATCCTTATAATTGTTGGTAAAACCAGCAGTTGCAGGAGGTGAATTACTTCACATCCTGCATGCAAGACATAGGAAAGAAGAAGAAATGGGGCATAAGAGAGAAAGGATAAATGAGTTTACCTGGGATGACGGTGTTGCAGGTTGGTGGTCCGGCTGGTGGCATATGGTGTTGGCTGGAGATGTTGGTGGAAGTTTGGCTGATGGCACACGTTGTTGGCTGGAGATGTTAGTCGTTGGAAGAGAAGAAGCCTGTAGTGGAAATGAAGAAATTGGCGGTGGCGGCGATTGTTACTGTTACCGGTGATAAGATGAGCTGGTGGAAAAGGTTGGGGTATCAATGGTCACATAATGGGTGAGGTTGTAGTGGCTGTGAACACGATGATTTTTTCTAAGGGTGAGCAAAAAAACCGAAAAAACCGATTAAACCGAGAAAACTGGAAAAAAATAATTGAAACAACCAAACCTTGAAAAAAACTGATTAAAATTTTGAAAAAACCGACCGGTTTGGTTTCAATTTTATAAGCCTGAAACCGAAAAAACCAAACTGAATGGAACCTAAACTGAAAACAAACCGAGTCAAACTAGAAAAAACCGATCAAAAATCGAGCCAAACCGAAAAAACCGGGCCAAACCAGTTTGAACTGGTATTTGTCCTAAAAAACCAAATCAAAACAAAACCAGTCAGTTTGAACCGGTTTCGGTTCAGTTTCGGTTTTTTTTTTAAATTGTGGTTTGGTTACTTTTTTTTGACAAAAACCGAACCGAATAAAAAATGATCACTCCTAACTTTTTCCCAACTTTGACCATTGATTTCTCCTCCCTCAATGCATGGAATCCATCATATTTATAGGGAGTGCAAGAGAGATATTTTGTCTTTTTGAGGACAAATCTTGACCCTTGATTCAGCTTAGAAGGACCTCAACCATTGACTTAAAATGGCTATCATGAACTGTCAAATTTTGACGGTTAAAGGCAGTATGAGTTAGCCTCTATGAGGCATCTTTGCAGCAGTTGTGGTGTCAATCAGCCACAAAAAACCATATTGGGATGTAGTCAAATGTCACGCTATCATGGTGGTGTATGGTTTGTCTAATTTGGTAGAAAAATGAAACATTAAATGTAGTTGAAAGCTAGTTAACCCGGGCAACTTTTCTGACAAAAAAAAAAGAAGATGATGAACAGGAACCATACGACATTTCATCTGGTTCCTTTATCTTTTTTTTTTGTTACTATTTGGGTAAAAAATCACGTCGTTTTGGTTAAATTGATGTCGTTTTAGATTACAAGGTTTTAATTTAGGGATTTGGCCAAAGTTCAACTTAGTCCTTTGGTTTTTTATTTCTTTTAATTACACCCCTAACTGGCCTGAAAATTTTAATTTTATGTAATTTTTTCCATGTCAAACTTCAACATCAGCCCTGAATTTCAACGCCTTTTTTTTATTGTGGTCCCTGGTTTTAGATTTCTTAAATTTAACTCCTAATTAACCATTAAACTTTTAATTTTCTTCAATTTCACCCCTGATTTCAGCCAATTAAATCCCCAGATTGCGGCACCTCTTTTAAAAAGGTCCTTGGCTGTAAATTTTTTTAATTTAGCCCCTAATTGACCTTAAAATGTTGATTTTCTTGTGATTTTACTCTTGATTTGAATGAATTGACTTTATAAAAATTAAGTTTGGTCCTCTAAAATTTCAATCTTCTCAATTAAGCCCAAATTGAGCTCCTAAACTTAATTTTCATGAATTAAGCCCCTAATAGAAGTATAATTGAGTCCTTAAATTTAATAAAATCCTTTAATTTGACCCAAGTTAATTCTTAAACATAATTAAACTTTTAATTTGGCCTATGATTACATCAAATTGGCTTATTAAAAATCTAATTTTATGTTTGGGCTTAATATTTATGCAAATTCATCCAATAATATTTTAATTTGACCTTGAATCCGCATTGTCTCTTTAATTTTAGGTATAATGAGGTACAATTAGGTTTTCAATGCATTCAAAATTGTAGCTTGATCTTTCTCTATTTTTCAAATTCTCCCAGCTTGTTTTTCTTCCAAATTGCTAGTCTTCTTGTAATTATTATTTATTATTTATTTTAAAGGGAAAAGGGGTGAAATTTAGGGAATAACTCAAAAATAGGTTATGACAGTTGTCCCCTTCTTAACAATGCTTGCGACAAAAAGTCTCTTAAAATACTTTTGATAGTAAGCTTTGTAATGAAGAAAAATGAATGAGAGATAACGGACTGACCAGATCAAGAAATGGTCAATCCTTCTGGAAGTGTTTGAAGTGAGGACTAGAAAGCGCACTTAGAGGAAAAGGAGATAGAGCTAGGAAGCGCACTATCCGTGATAAGGGTACAAAGATGAAAAGAGAGAGACAAGGCTTAGAAAGTGCATTATCCAGTATGCGAAGGCTAGAAAGCACACTCAGAGGGGGAAAAAAAGATAGGGCTAGAAAGCGCACTATCTGGTATATGAGGGCTGTCATAACCTAATTCTGGTTTATTCCCCAAAAATTCACTTAAAAAAATAAAAATAAAAAAATAAAATAAAGGCTAGCAACATGGAGAAAGTAGGCTAGGGAATACAACTGCAATTTTAGAGAAAATTCAAAGCCTAATTATACCCCATTATGACAAAAAATGGAGAAACAATGAAAATTTCAAGTCAAATTAAATATTTATTGGACGTATTTGCAAAACAATTAAGTCCAATGACATAATTAAATTTTAATATGCCAATTTGATTTAATCATGGGCCAAATTAAAATTTAATTATGTTTAAGAATTAATTTGAGTTCAATTGAATGATTTAATTAAGTACAAGAACTTAATTACACTTTAAATGGGTCAAATTAATTTTATTTTGGGCCTAATTGGCAAAAAAAATAAGTTTGGGGGCCCAATTTGGGCTTAATTGAGAAGATTGGAATTTTAAAAGACCAAATTTAATTTTTATCAAGTTAATTAATTGAAATCAGGGGTAAATCGCAAGAAAATTGAAGTTTTTGGGTCAATTAGGGGTCAAATTAAAGATTTTCGCAGTTAAGGACTTGATTGTAAAAGGCATCGAACTCTAAGGGCTTTATTTGTTGAAACCGGGGGTGAAATTGAAAAAATTAAAAGTTTAATGATCAATTAGGAGTTAGATTGCATAAATCTGAGTCCAAGGACCAAAGTGCAAAAGGCACTAAAATTCAAGGTTCAAATTGAGTTCGACAAGGGCTAAATTGCACTAATTCAAAGGTTTAGGGTTAATTAGGGGTGCAATTGAACGAATGCGAAAGTTGAAGGCCTCAATTGAAGTTTGACAAAAATCCCTTATTTTACCCAAAATGGCGTCGTTTTTGCATTTAGAAAAACAAAAAGAGAGAGGATCAAACTACGCGTCGTTTGATCACTGTTCATTGTCTTTCCCGATTTTGCTCTAGACTGCTGCCCGGGTGGCTACTTTTTAGGTGCATTTAATGCCTCATATATCCACCAAAATTGACAACACATGAACCAAAATAGTCATCTAACATCCCTTTATCCTCAAGTATGGTCCGTTCAGGCATATTATCATCAAAAAGACCCCGGCACCGGCCTAAATTAACCAACTCAAACAACCTTGAACTATCAGATTTTATAGTTTATGGTGCTTACTTTGAACCAACGGTTGGGATCCTTACCAACTGAATTAAGGGCTGAAATTTTTGCCCTATGAAGACAAGATTACCCTTTTCCACCCCCTATAAATAGGGGTGGGTTTCATGGCCTAAGTAGGAAGAAAATCCTGTCCAAAAATCAGAAAAAATGGGCCTCCTTCTCCTCAGTTTTTTTTTCTCTGCAACGAGTTTTCTCTTCTTTCTTCTCTGTCGAGGCTTTCAGCCACCATCACTATCACTGTCGGATTGACCACCATCCTCTTTACCACAAGCAACCGTCTGACTACCTTATGTGGTGGTTACACCAACTCTTTTTCTCCTCTGTAACTTCTTCTTCCTCCTCTACTGGCGGCTAAGACCGGCCACCACCTCTACCACAGCCTCAACCACCACCGCACATCGTCCTCCAAGGCCAGACCGCCACTGTGCCAGGTAGCTTTCTTCTTCCTCTTCTTCACCGCCTCTATTCACAGGTGAAGAATATACGTCAATTATAATTCATGTTTTATTGTTCACGCTTGAATAGTAGGCGTGAATTATAATTCACGGTCACTGTTCATGCAATAAACATCGTGTTGGGCCACTTCTAGCCCAACCCAACTATATGGGCCAGACTCGGCCCGACCCCAAAAGGAAGGGAAAAAATCTATTAGGCCAATATTGGCCCAATCCAACATTCCTGAGCTTGACCCAGCCAGTTAGGCCTGCCCAGCCCATGTATATTTAATATATATTTATTTATAATAATATATATTATAATATTTCCAAAATTTTCAAAAATCATTTCAAAAAAATTATGATTTTCTCAAATATTTTTCTACCAATTTTGCATAATATCGGGTTGTATATTTACACTGTAAAATACAAATCAGGTATTAAAACACCCGGTTTTCTCCGAAATATTTTAAAAAAAATGAAAACATTTTCAAAAAAAAAATCTCAAAAACTTTTAAATTAATTTCCCTTTCCAAAATAAAAAAAATATTTTATTTTCATACATACGGCCAAATCCTAAAAAATTTCCAAGCATATTTTCATTAAAAAATTGCATCTTTGTCATGTTTTAAAAATCCAAAAAAGGATATTATAACCAATTTATGATCACCCATTAGGGTTTGGCTAAAATATCAAAAACCTTTTTCCAATCTTTTGTTTTTAGGATCCAGGTATAGACTTTAATATTTATGGGGTGTAAAATTACACGATAAAATACACCTCAAGTATTAAAATACAAAGTATAAATAAATACGATGCTAAAATTCGGACTTTAGAATGACGAGGATTAAACCCGATGAGGTAGAGGCTCTTTCATGAAGAGAGATCTACCATAAACCTTAGAAAATACCAATGAATAGAAACCCGACCTAGAAAAACAATCAAACAACAATGCAGCTTACCTTAGGTAAGGTGCACTGGGGATGATGCGTTTTCCCCTTGCACAAGAAGTCCCTTAGTCAGACTCTCACAGACCATAGGTTCCTAGTGACCATAATACTAGGTGATGACTCCTGAATATTAATCATAATTTTTTGATTAAATTCAAAAACCTTTCTAACACAACACCTCATAAGGACGCACGATAAAAGCATCCGCCGTCACCGACAACATCGTGGCGCGACCCCACGACAAGGGCTAGAAAGTGCACTATGCAAAAGAAAAGAGGTAGGATTTGTAAAGAAAAAATGTTCTTTGTGAAAAACTAAGAATTTTTTTTTTTGAAGTGGTATAGTTGTACTAGGCAACTTGTCTATTGGTAAATTTCAAAAAAAAAATTAAAATGGTCAAATTGTCATAGGTGACCTGCCCAGATGAAGAATACAAAGGTTTTTACAAATGATCTCATTGTAATGGGTGACCTGTCCATATGAAAAATAAAAAGATTTTTTTAAAATAGTCTCATTATAATAGGTGACCTGCCCATGTGAAAAATCCAATTTACCTGGCAAAAGAATTTGGCCAGATATGTCTTAAAGGGATTACAAGATAAGGTTTAAAGGTTTACTATCTAGGAGATGAAAGCTTAAATGGAAAAGAGATAAGATTTAAAGGCGCACTAAGAGATGAGAGCTCAAATAAGCACTTAAAGGGAAAAGAGATAAAGCTCGAAGGCACACTATCTGAGAGTTGAAGGCTTAAAGATGCTTTAAAAAGAAAAGGATAGGGCATGAAGGCGCACTATCTAAGAGATGAGGGCTCAAAGGAGTGTTCAAAAGAGATTTGTTGGTAAAACATTAGTTTGTCAAAGATCAAGTATAATGTTGTATAATCAATATGTATTTATACTTACCTAAAAAATATAGGTCCCTTTTCTTCATGGATTTTTTTCCTTTTAAAAAGTTTAAGTCTCTATAGGCAAGTTTTCATGGCTTTTTTGCTTTTGCTTACTTGAGTCACAATTTGTGATATTGATATCTGTGAATGGCATGATATCAGCATACTATTTTGCTTACAAACCTTTATCACAAAGATCGCTAACTCTGCCTTATATTTTCTGTTTTTTTAGAAAGGGAATCATGGAGTCAGCCCTGTTACGTGTTTTTTTATTGCCCCCCAACCTAATCATGCCCTTAAATGTTCAATTCTAGTTTTCTTTGGGGATGAGGTTGTGTGAAAGAAGATTTGATTATTTACAAAGAGTTATTTTATGGAGAATACTTGGAATTACAAAGTTATTCCAAACACAGAAACCATTTTGATGTCAATTTTAAGCAAACGTGTTCTGAAAAAAAAATCAAGTGATTCCTATAGGCATGTTTGAAAGTTTTTGTAAAGATGTGAAGTGATTTTTTATTTTGTGTTTGGTTAATAGGGTTTTAATTTAAGGATTTCAGAGAACACGTCTTCAAAGCATTCATTTTATTTGTATGAATAATGGAGCTTGTTTCACATGGAACAACATTGCCTGCCGATCAGGATTGCCTATCTTTGAATAAAAAGGGCTTGATTAGACACGTAACGTAAGTTTTGGCTTTTGGTTATGAAGAAAAATAATATTTATAAGCTCAAAGGGTGTTTAAAGGATTTCAAGACTAACAATCATTAGTGCTTGTTTCTAGACCTTTTTTATCCATGAATTTCTAGACCTTGCAAATGGGTTCATCATGCCCCCTAGTGTCGAGCTTGGGCTTTTTATTTGTTTTCTTCATTTGATTTTGAGCATCATCATCATATTAGCTTTTTTTTGTATGCTCAAACCTTCTAGACTCTTTGGATTCTTTCATTCTCCCAGCTTTGTATGAACACATTTAATCATTGAGGATTTTTGCATATTTCTCGCACTTACCCCCAGTGTGGGGTGTGATTTTAGCGAGGGTTATTTTTTTAAGAAAAACTTACTAGGTTCAATGGGAACTGCAAAAGGTGTATTTTAGTCTTCTGAAAGGATTTATAAAAAATGGTCTTTTTTCATTTCAAACACATGCATTTAGGATCGGTAAGCTTTACTTTTTTCATGTGATCGTACGAAATGGTTTCTCATTATTCATTCAGCTAAAACTTAACATTGAAGTCATCTCATGTTGTTTGGGTTGTTTTCATTTTTTCTAGGTGTCTGGTCACCTTTCTAGGAGATCACTTAAATTTCTAGAACATGTCTGCTAGAACAAACACCAATTTGATTTCTATTTTTGTACTAAAACTTTGATTTTTCTAGAAACCTTTAAGAAAACATGAGATCATACATAGTTTTTGAAGAAATGGGAAACACACCAAAGAATTCTTGGTGTGGTGAGTTTGTGAATAGATGGAACTTTCAGGATTCCTCAAAGTGTAAGAATGAAGATGATCATGAACATAAGAAACTGGATGATATCATTAAAAAGAAGGGCCTATTTAACAGAAAAAATCTTGTGACATTATGAACCAAGTTGCCAACAAGACTAAAATAGGTTAAACATGACAAAGTCAAAACACTTTTGCATACATGATTAAATAAAGGCAATTACTTTTTGAACACAATAGGAGCAGGTTCCATCTTCTAATTCTACTACACCTTTCTTTCAGTCAGCCTCCTTACGAAAGCTATTACAGGGATCTCATCTATGGTGTGGAAAGAAACTAAGTGTTTACTCGAGTAAGCTAGTGACGCAGGCCTTGTTAACCTTTAGATACTCCAATCCTTCTTAGAAATGAGCATCATGGTGGGCACGCTCTTCACCATAATGGTTGGAATTTGAGCAAGTAGACCATGTGACGTTTACCTTATCAGGCAACGCGTTGTTTGATTTGTTTTCAAGAAAAATTGGGACAAATGACATGTCATCCGCTCCAGTTGCAAACAAAAAAAGTTTAAAGGTCTAATCATGCGAGCCTTGACAAAATAAGCCAAGCGAGCTGGCTTGACCTTTGCTCTTTTTTTTTTCTATTTCTTTTTTAAAATTAATTATTCTTTTTTATGATTTTTTCTCTAATCTTTTTTAATTTATATTTAAATTAGTACCCCTTCACTCTTTCATTTTGTTTGGAGAGCCTCTTTTAAATAACAATTATTTTTTTAATTATGCATTTAAATTTGAAAAAATTTTCTTTCAGATAATATTTCTAATATATGCAGTTTTGCATGATTTTTTCCCCTTTTTAATTTTTTTGATCAATTTACTTTGTGTCTCCACTTCTATTATCATTTGCTTAAATAAATAAATTATTTAATAAATAAATTTAGCAAACACAATTGGATAAATGTCTCGTCTTTCAAGATTAAATATCTTGATCTATACATGTCTCTTGATTTTTGAAGTTTTATTTTTAGGTATTGTTGATGATTTTTTATTTATTCATTCGCACACATAGTTCATGATTTATTTAATTACATGTAATCATAAAAAATATTATTTGAACTTAGATTTTTTAAGCTACAAAAATGCGTTGAAAAAACCTTTATATATAATTTTTTTTTAAGAAATAAAAATATTTAACCCGCAGCGAAGCGCGGGTCACATAACTAGTTTTTCACTATTGGTTGTTGGAACACTTTAAATCAAAGATATAAAACCTGACCCAACCCGACGAGTCATCCCAGGATCCGGGGCGTTGGTCAGGTTTCAAATGGTCAAAACTCGAGCTTGCAATTAGCCCAATCAAACCCAAGTGACAAGGCTTTTTATATTTTTTTAAAAACTCAAAAAATATAAAATTAATTTGTAAATACTTGGCCTCACATATTTTTATATAATCTACATCCCTATGAAATGTTCTTAACTTTTCCATGTGAGATAATTATATTTATGAAATATTTCTTAACTTTTACATGTGGGATAACTATATTTATAGCCTATATCCACATGAAATGCTTCTTAACTTTTGCACGTGAGATAGCTATATATATATATATATAGCTTTCATTTACATGAAATGTTGTTGAACATTTTTATGTAGGATAACTTTATATATATTCTCTATTCAAATGGATTTTTTTTGAATTTTTCTTTATGGAATAACTATATATATAGACTACACACACATGAAATGTTTCTTAACTTTTCCATGTGAGATAGTTATATATAGCATATATCCACATGAAATATTTCTTAACCTTTTCATATGCGATATTAAAACCTTGATTTTTTTTATTTTTTCCAGGTTAACCTGGGTCAATCCGTGTGACCCAGCCCCTTAACCGAGTCAACTTCAGACTGGGTTTAATAACTTTGTTGTAAATAGTTCTTAAGATTGTTGTTTCTCTTTACTCTAATGATTTGGTTTTTACAAAACATAAAATATGCATATAAATCAATAACGAAAAGAAAAATCAATTTACAGTATCTGCTAGTATCTGCTGACAAAAAATAAACTTGAAGAAATAGATTGATGTAAGGATTAATTATTTGGCCTTAAAATAATTTATTGCTTGCTCTCTCTGATGGTGGCAGTGTGATTGCAATATCTTACTGGTGAACCATATATTATATGGTACTCTCTAAAACTTTTTGACCGAAAGAATGTAAAAGAGTTTTAGAAAAATTTTAAAAAAAATCATTATCAAAACCATCTTAGAATTGTTTTTTTTTTTTATGAACATAGTTAATTTTCAATTTTCAAGTAACTTTTAAAATAAAAAAATATATATAAAGTTGCACAACTTCATTTTAAATAGAGTTTAAAGGTACATAATTTTTCATTCATACCCTAACAATAACAATGGTCGCATCTACAGATAGGATAAAAAGCAATATTTTGTATTGTTTATCGAAACAAATA
>Ga0325414_1001952_pt1 | contig 20472 bp, 11 predicted proteins | sample PopdelMetagenome_8_FD_206183 | JGI IMG/M metagenome (GOLD analysis project Ga0325414, IMG submission 206183) | Populus deltoides microbial communities from Bellville, Georgia, United States - Leaf-PdKOR-R3 | ecosystem: Host-associated > Plants > Phyllosphere > Phylloplane/Leaf | place: USA... | reverse complement strand
TAAACTACAAAATATAATCATGTTATATTATTTTCTATTTAGAAATCATGTTCAAATTAACTTGTTTTCGATCCAAGGTATTGTTTGCGTTTGGACATCGATAGATATCTTTTTCTCGTCTCAGGAGTATTGTTCATTTTTTTATTTATTTATCATTGTTCTGAGAGAATAATTTTTAATATAATTATATAAAATAAAATGCAAGAATAAGCACAACAAAAGTAGAGGATTTTAAAATTTTATTATTAGAGTGTACGTCTACTAATAATAAAAGTTTGATTTTACTTTTATATTAATTAAGACATGATAAAATTCTTTATGAATATTAGAATAATAATTATTACAATCATTTCATAGTTGATATGCAGTATCTTTTTTCAATATCTTCTCACGATAGCACTAATCTTAAAAAATCCATAACTTACACCGCCGATGTGATATAGTTTTGTAAGATTACATACCATTGCTACCTCTCCTAGTTGCAAAGTCTCATAAAAGAAAGTGTTCTAGATATGGGTGATTATTTTCGATTCGTTTCGGTTTTTATAAAAAAAAATAATCAAATTGAATTTTTTTTAAAAAAACCAAAATTAGTTCAAACCAACCGAGTTCGGTTTGGTTTTTAAGCACAAAAACTGGTTTGACTTGGTTTTTTTTTGTTTGAGTTCGGTTTGGTTTTTTCAGTTTTAGGTTTATAAAACCAAAACCGGTCGGTTTTTTTCAAAATTTTAATTGGTTTTTTTTCACGGTTCAGTTTTTTTTGTTATTTTTTTCTGGTTTTTTCAATTTTTTGATTTTTTTGCTCGCCCCTGGTTGTGGTACATATATGAAAATAGATGATATATAGATTTGTGACCATTCGGGAAAAAAAAAAGAAGAAGAAATATAAGAGAATCTTGAAGAACTGAGTTCTTTTTTTTATTGTTTAAATAATTAGAGATAATATCACTTTTTTTGCTAAATCCTAATGTAACTCCTAAAGAAAGTTAGGAGAATATGACATAGTTAATATATCTTTGATAATTAGTTTGATACTTACCGCTGATAAGGAAAGTTATAGGAACATACTTAACAACGAAAAATGAGAGTAACAACTTCTTAAAATCTCTATTATTATTATTATTATTATTATTATTATTATTATTTATTTTGTTCTTCACTCAATATTTCATATAGATGATGCATGGTATCCTACAAAACATAAATAAGAACCGAAGAGGTTAAGAAATAAAAAATTAGGAAGGGGTTTAGCATTGGATCCACGTGATGTTTGCTATTAGTTAGCAACATTTTGGAAACGATAGGAACAAATTTTAGAAATTACAAAATATATATATATTAAAACAACTTGCTAAATAAACATTATAGTAATTCATAATAGCAAATCTTTGTTTTATATCTTTGTATTTTTATTTTTAATTTTAGTGTCTATGCTTGATTTTATGACCTGTTTGTTAAAATTTATTCGGGAAAAAAATCAAATATAAAGGATCAAAGTGTAAATTAAGGAAAAAAACAATCTAAAAATTGGTGGAAAGGTTCTTTTACATCCTCATACCTTCCTTTTTCTTTGTTAACATTCCATATAGTTTTTGTAATTTCAATTTTGATTCAAAAAATTATTTTCTTAACATTTTAATTATATAGTTAGAGAGAGGAGAGAGAAAATCTTTTAAAAATAATGAGAAGAGAAAAGGTGTTTAGTTTGACCATTTTTCAGTGACAAACTTGTTATTCTTAGTGTTAACGAGTTCCATTCGATGGTGGTAAATGTTTTTCCATAAACATGTTTGAAAAAATAGATTTAATTCGTTTTGACTTTTCCTATTCAATTGTTTTTCAGTTTTTTTGGATGATTTTTGGATGTTTTGAAATTAATAAGTGATTTATAGAGATTTTTATGGTATTTATTATGTATTTTAAATGAAAATATATTTTAAACGAAAATATATTTTAAACAATAAAAATCATACACCTCCAAAATTTTTAGCTACCACTGTAATGGCTGGATTATAAGTTGGCACCATATGGACGCATTGTTTTTTTTTTTTTCTCACAAAAATTATAAAGGATGAACATAGGTTGTCCACCCTTTAAAAAAAAACATGGTCTGTTCAAGCCTACGCACTTAGCATGATCTTTTTGTTCCCTTGTTTTAATTTTAGTTTTTTTCAATTTTATTTTTTAATAATGAGTTTTTGTTGATTTTTTTTAATTTTATCTTTTAATATTTAGTTAATTATAAACTGATTTTTATATATTTTTTTATCATGTAATTAAATAAAAAATGTTATTGAATGTAGTGAAGTCCATGACTTAGGTTACGATGGGTTTGATGAAGTAACTTGCGTTGACTTAAGGCAATCTAATATGTTTTCATTTCAATGTTTTTTTTTTTGCCAAACCATGATTTTGCCAATCATCTAGGTTATATTGGGACCAGCATGTCTAGGTTGGTTTTTCTGTAATGTTTTTCATTCTTTGATTTTTTTTCTCACAACCCGTTAAGTTGACCAAGTCACGTCAAAGCAATTTCCACATGATTTAGATACCGTTTGTTTTCATGGTTGGACCATGCATTTAAATTTTTTTAATATTTTTATATCGTTTTAATGTTTTGATGTTAAAAATAAAATTTTTAAAAATATTATTTTAATATATTTTAAAGTAAAAAATATTTTAAAAAATAACTATTATCACAATATTAAATGCTATCTTAATTTAAAATTGAGGTTACATAAAGTATAGAGTCAAAAGTTTTTAAATTTAATATAATAATACAATAAAAAATTTCTCATAAATATTTTTTCTTACGTTTTATTTATTTATTATTTGAACCATAACCTAACACGGAAGTATTGAGATCTCTGAATCTATTGAGATCGAATCAACAAAACTAACCCTAATAAATCCGCTTTACCATTTCCGTAATTTTACCCACAATTAAATCTCATTTTCTATGTACCGAAGTCCAAACCCATTCTCTTTCCCATGCTTTCAAGGTCAAAATTACCATCTTCGTAATTTATCAACTTGGAGGCCTCTGAATCTCAAACCCCTCTTTAATTATTTTTCACAGGTCAAAACTACCCTTCCTATATAAACCACCCCACTTCGTTCCTAACCAAAATTAAAATCTCCCACGGAACTTCACTGTCTTTCTCGCGCACTCGGAGAAAAACCTAGTCTTTCTTTAGTCTCTAAATAAAAAGGTACGCGCGAAAGAAACCCTAGAATTCAATTTGCATTGATTTATTGGCTTCAATTTTTGCAATATATTCATGAATTTATAGAGATGGTGTAATCATAGATTGATTGTTGTTAATTGCGTTATTGATTTATTGGTGGCAAATGGGGAAAGGAAAACCCAGGGCTGTAGAAAAAGGAGTTTTAGGGCAAAATTTGAGTTTATTTTCGTCGTCTTCATCGGCTTCTTCGTCATCCGGGTCATTGCATGTGCCATCTGCACCTGTTTATTACCCTAATGAAGAGGAATTTAAGGATCCATTAGAGTATATTTACAAAATTAGACCGGAAGCGGAGCCTTATGGGATTTGTAAAATTGTGCCACCAAATAATTGGAAACCGCCATTTGCATTGAATTTGGAGAATTTTAGTTTTCCTACGAAGACTCAGGCTATTCATCAGTTGCAAGTGAGGCCGGCGTCTTGTGATTCCAAGACTTTTGAGTTGGAGTATAATAGGTTCTTGGAGGAACATTGTGGGAAGAAGTTGAAAAGGAGGGTGATTTTTGAAGGGGACGAGTTGGATTTGTGTAAATTGTTTAATGGAGTGAAGAGGTTCGGTGGCTATGATAAGGTCGTGAAGGAGAAGAAGTGGGGTGAGGTTTCGAGGTTTGTTAGGTCCGGGAGGAAGATTACAGAGTGTGCGAAGCATGTTTTGTGTCAGTTGTATCAAGAGCATTTGTATGATTATGAGGAGTACTATAATCGATTGAATAAGGGGGTTGCTAGGGGTTGTAAAAGGGGAGTGCGAAAGTGTAAGAAGAGTGATGATAGGATGGAGTTTTCACGTTCAAAAAGGAGGCGGAAGAACAATGATGGTGAGAAAGTGAAGGTTTGTAATAAGGTAGAGGAGGAAGAAGAGCATGATCAGATATGCGAGCAATGCAGGAGTGGTTTGCATGGGGAGGTGATGCTTTTGTGCGATAGATGTAACAAGGGGTGGCATATTTATTGTCTCTCACCGCCATTAAAGCAAGTTCCGCCAGGGAATTGGTATTGCTTTGAGTGTTTGAATTCTGACAAGGATACTTTTGGTTTTGTCCCTGGTAAGCGCTTCACAGTGGAAGCTTTTAGGCGTCTAGCTGATCGGGCCAAGAGAAGATGGTTTGGCTCAGGATCTACTTCTCGAGTGCAGATGGAGAAAAAGTTCTGGGAAATTGTGGAGGGATCAGCTGGTGACGTTGAAGTTATGTATGGTAGTGACTTGGATACTTCTGTTTATGGGAGTGGCTTCCCACGTGTAAATGATCAGAGACCAGAATCAGTTGAGGCTAACTTATGGGATGAATATTGTGGCAGTCCATGGAACCTCAATAATTTGCCCAAGTTGAAAGGTTCAATGCTCCAAGCTGTTCATCATAACATTACTGGTGTTATGGTGCCCTGGCTATATGTTGGCATGCTTTTCTCATCTTTTTGCTGGCATTTTGAAGACCACTGTTTTTACTCAATGAATTATCTACATTGGTACGTGTCTGAAACATTTGTTTATACTTACTCTGCAGTTGTTTTCATCTTCGTCTTCTTCTTCTTCTTCATTTTTCAATTTGACAAAATACATATCTTTCTTTGACAATGGAATAAGAAACGGTAACATAAAAAGTTGCTCATTATTAAGCCCATTACCATTGAGTTGCAAAGAAAGTGACATTTTGCAAATCAGGAAGATGAAAATTGCTAATTGAAATTTTAGAATATAAAATGAAACTACAAGTGAACTTCAGGCTGTAGCTAGTTGATGTCTCACATAACTTTTTTTTGACCAAAACCCCCCTATGAGTGGAATTAACTAAATAATTCTAAAAGATAAATATTAGCTCTTTTATCTGTTAGTTATACGTCATGTATCGATTTTTAAATGTTTTGGACAGAGATACTAACATTGCATCAGTATTTGTAAACCAAAAGTGGTGGCAATGAGTTTTCCTGTTTTAGGCATCAGTCAACAATTGAAATATTCCCTTATCAACTTTTGAGTTTACCTTTTTGTGATTATATCTATGTTTCTTCGGTGTCTTTTACTTGCACCAAGTGTCCCTTTCATGCCGGTGTGTTCCTAGGTCTGCATGATACATGCCTAATTCATATAAAACAACTAATCACATCAAAGTTCATTTGATGAAAGGGATCCATGCTTCATTTGTAGATGTAATAAAAATGAACAAACAAACAAAAATATTTCTCTCCAAGATCATACCTTCAACTTCTTAATTATGTGCTCATGTTTGGGCTTTGGAAAGATTAGGAGGGTAGCTGGTGGAATGAAGCCCTTGTCTTTCAAATTGGGTTGCCTATGGAAGCAATAGCTTTTCTGAAATGCTTAGAGGTTGAATAATCAGCCTTCATAAGGTTATAACTGCAAACATTCTTGTGTTTCTTGATTGGCTTTTGGTGCCTATAACAGCCAGATTATTATTTGGGAACTTTGGTGGCCTGACCAAGAGTTTGTACTTACCTTTGATGGAAGATAGATAAACTAGAGAAGAATTGGTGGAATAACAGAGACTTCACTCTGCCTGCTCTCCTTCTCTTTGTCACTGCATTTGTCTCGTTCTCTAGATTGCATGTTCTGGTCATCCAATCACGCTTCTAGATAAAATCAACTGATGAGTTTTGACAAAAGAATGAAATGTAGATGGAAATAGTGAGGAATTCCATTTAACCTATGAAGGTTTCCTTACCGGTGCTGGCTCTAATGCTCCTGCCACCCAATTCATCTATTTGGTGCACCGGTTGATATTTGACTGACAAAATTAGATGGTTGGCTTGTGAAATCTTTTTTTTTTTTTTTACTTGGGTGCACTATCCTTTGTCCTGATTGATCAATACAAATACTACAACTCTCCACCTTTGTCATAGTTTCATGCATCAAACTTAGATGTCATTTCCATGGAATCCTATTCATTTCTAGATGTTTTGGCGGTGAAATGGTGGACATGTGGGACTCATAATCTCATGCTGAAGAGCGTGGTGGTTTGAGATTAATATGAGCCTCTATTTAAAGATAATCTACTCGTATGATTTTTAAATTCTAGACATTTACCCAAGCCTTGCAGATGCATCATTTTCACATTTCACTCTTATTAGTGAAATGTTCAATGGTATCGTGTTAGACATTTTTTCCACTGAAGCCTGCAAGGTATATGTTAAAATGGATTTCATCTGCTTATATGAGAGTTGAATGTTTGTCTTGTGGTCTCAGGGGAGAGCCAAAATGTTGGTACAGTGTTCCGGGTAGTGAAGCTGATGCTTTTGAGAAGGTAGTTATTTCACATTTTATGTGCTTGGGTAACTTCTATCTTCTTCTGTAATATCTATGTCATTTTTAGTATTTCCTATAAAGTTTTATTTCTCTAGTGGAGGAATTTCATGTGCATTCTTTGATTTTCCATATTCACCTTTTCAGATGAATTCCTATCTACTATGTAAGTAGGGTAATTTGTCTCTTGAATGCTAACATAATCTACTTTTCCGTAGGTGATGCGCAGTAGTCTTCCTGATCTCTTTGATGCACAACCGGATTTACTCTTCCAGCTTGTAACCATGCTGAACCCATCTGTCTTGCAAGATAATCGGGTTCCAGTCTATACTGTACTGCAGGTTTGATACTCAAGGACATGAGTTCCATGTCCATGAATATAGTTTTTGCTTGTCTAAGTTGATATACTTGAGCATTCAAATTGATATTTTTCAATTGATTATCTATGTCAATATGGAAATAGAACCATTACTGTTTGTTTGTTGACTTGAGTTTTCATTTGTTGGTGGTGAAGTTCTTGAATTGGAGCACAACTAAGTATCATGGTGTAGGTTGCATGTGCGAACTGCTAAACTGATTATTTATTTATTTTTGACTCTTCATTATCTATAAACTGCCTTCATAACAATTTTTTTATAGTACCTTTTCTTTTAGTGGCTTTATATGTTTGATTTCCTATTGAAAACTTGCATTACAAATCCTTTTGCACTTGCTCTTTAAACAGGAGCCTGGAAACTTTGTCATCACTTTTCCCAAGTCTTACCATGGAGGTTTCAACTTTGGTATGCAATATCCATTTAAACTTGAAATCATTGGATTTGTCAATTTAATGAACTTGGTTGGAGATTTATGTTGATATCTAGCTGATGTATTGAACCACCTTGGCTTTGCTTTTCAGGTTTGAATTGTGCAGAAGCTGTGAATTTTGCTCCGGCTGACTGGCTACCTTACGGTGGATTTGGAGCAGATCTGTATAAGAATTATCATAAGACTGCTGTTTTATCTCATGAGGAGCTTCTTTGTGTGGTGGCTAAGGTTACCAGTTTTCTGCTTTTTTAAGAATGGGTAACAAGAGTGAAAAAGAAATTTTAATGCTAAAATTAAGGATTGCAAAAAAGATGATGCGACTGCTTTGACTTAGGGGAAAAATGAACTTACTGCTCACTAAATCAAGCTTGGCCAATAAGATGAATCTAATAAGTTGCTGCTTTCATCTCTCTAAGTTTCTGGTCAGTTAAATTGAAAATAACAAGAATTAATACTTAAAGACATGATTTCCTCTGCAAACAATTGCAGATGGTGGAGTTGAATTCACTTAACATGAGTAATTAGTGAGGAATAAGATAACTCTCCAATCCTGATTTTTTTTAAAAAAGCTGAGTCCCTGCACTAATTTTTGTGGATTACATTTATCATTCTGATTATTAAAGTTTTAAAGCAGGGTGATTTTGATAGCAAAGCATCGCCTCATATAAAGAAAGAAATGCGTAGGATATACACCAAAGAGAAGTCCTGGAGGGAGAGGATTTGGAGAAGTGGCATCATCAAATCATCCCCTATGCCTCTGCGGAAATGTCCTGAATATGTTGGTACTGAGGAGGTAATACTGTATCTGATGCATTCATACATTTTTGTTTTTGAAGCTTCACATTAATATCACGGTTATCTTAAGATGGCAATTATCTTCTGCCGGCCTTTTCAGGATCCTGCATGCATTATATGCAAACAATATCTGTATCTTTCTGCAGTTGTTTGCCATTGTAGGCCATCCGCATTTGTCTGTCTGGAGGTATGTGGTCTTTATAAATCAGCAGATTTAAATTTTTTTCATTATAATTGTTAGTTAAATTTTATGTGCTTCCTATCTTCATCAACCTTGTTAAATGAGAAAAAAAGCAAACACTTAACTTTATATTAGTTATGTCTCTAGAGGATGGTTTCTATGATTGTAAAGGGCTTCACTAGTTCTAAATGAAAGAGAATGCATTGTTAGCACACAAATTTCTTATGATCTAATAGTATTAGCTTTACCTGTTAATTTCTGATGTAGCAACCACCTTTTTTTTCTTTCATTTTCAGCTATTTTGCTTTTGTAAATGTTCATTACAATTGAGCAAAGTGAGTTTTATTAATTTTTTTCCTAAACATTTATGTTGTTGAACTACTCGTGGATTGGAAATTCAAGACGCGGTAAAGAAAGCCCGGCTCATTGCTAAACTTCTTGAATTTTCAACTTTGGAATGCCTGCTATTGTCTGGTGCGACCACTATGTGGTTTATATTATATCTTATAGAACTTGAGTTGCTATAACGCAGCTCTCGTTTCTGCTGCCTGATTTTGTAATGCTTAATTGTACACTTGTGCTTCTAATTTTATTTCTCAAGGACATTCTCAACAGCTTCTTTAAGATCAGTAGTGAAGATGACTTCTGTACTTGCTCAAGCTTTTTTTTCCTATTTCCCCTGCTTTGCAACTTTTTGTTGCTGCCAAATGCATTTCCCATCTTACTGATTTCATCTGCTTCTGGTGCAGCATTGGGAGCGTATCTGTGAATGTAAATCCAGAAGACTTCGTCTTCTATATCGTCATACCCTTGCAGAATTGTCTGATTTGGTGCTCGCATCAGATAGCGATAGATTTGAGGAGAGATCACCAAGTAATGACTTACGAAGGCAAATCTCATGTTCCAATGAGCTGAATGTGTTAACGAAGAAGGTATTGCTACGGTCTTTTAGCATACCATAAAAAGCCAGTTACTGTGGTTTTTCATGTACAGTTGTTCGCATGTGCTGAGCATTGGGGGGGGGGGGGTTTCATGCTGTAGCATCCAGTATTATGGTGCTTGGATAATGTATAGTGTTCTTCAGCTATAATGATGCATGTGTTATGCTAATAAATGCTTCAATAGGACTTGATATTCATTTTTTCCCCATCTGAGATCATGCTCTGCATGCAGGTCAAGGCGGGGCATGTCAGCCTGGCTGAACTTGCTGAACAATGGCTTTCACGTGCCAACAAGTTTTTTCAGCATCCATATTTGGGTGATGCATGTGCTACCCTGTTGAAGGAAGCTGAGCAATTTCTTTGGGCTGGTCCTGAGATGGATCCTGTGAGTTTTTAGCTGTCATCTATTTCATACTTGCATTGCCCTTTTGTGTGCATGGAAAATGATTGTTTCATTTTGAAATATAGGTACGAGACATGGTGAAGAGCTTGAATGCAGCTCAGAAGTGGGCAGGAGGCATAAGAGACTGTCTTTTTAAAGTTCAAAACTGGTCATCTGGTCACAGCTGTGATTTGGAGAGAGTGCCTTTGGAATACATTGCTGAGTTGCTGAATAATGATCCCGTGCCATGTAATGAGCCAGGGCATCTCATGTTGAAGGTTGTTATCATAAATGAGTAGTTTCCTCTTCACACTTTACTGTTTTCTAATGGAAAGCATGCCCATTTGACTTATTTAATGCAGAAGCGTGCAGATGAGGCATGGTGTTTGGCTCAGGAAATTGATTCTGCTCTGTCATCATGCTCAGAGGTATCTCCAATCCAACCTTCGCACTCCATGCAATCATTAATTTCATATTAACTTTGTTTTGATAAGCTCTAAAGTGCTGTTGCCTTTTAATGGATAATTCTAATACCAGTATCTCTTGATGCTCTCATTATTTTAATGAATATCATTCAATTTCATATTGTTATGCCAGATATCTGTGCTGGAATCACTGTACTCGAGATTTAGTGACTTGCCAATATATATTAAAGAAAGCAAGAAGCTGTCAAAAAAAATTTCATCAGCAAAGGTAAATTTTTTGTTGACACATTCAGATTTTAGGTTTCCTCTGTAATTTTCTTGATTTGTCATATAGATACCTAGGTATGCAACCTGGGTTCCTGTGACCTAAGAAGTGAAGGAACCTTATTAATTCAGGTTTATTCAATTTGATTTGCTTGACCATTTTTATAAGCATTTGTGAATGGTCACTCACTTGTATATGTATCTTTTTAAATGGTAGATTTGTGTTCTAAAACATTTAGGTTGGGTGGTAAAGAGGGATTTTGTTATTGTAGTCCTGACAGATTATTGTTTCCTCTTTTGACTCTTTGCACATCATGAATGTGATTTTCTTCCTGGATGGTGGTTAATTTTTTACACGATTCTTTGTGAATTTGTTTAGATTACATGTTATTTTCTCTTCCATTTCATGCCAGCTTAGATGATGTTTTCATTTACTTAAAAAATGCTTGCTTTTCAGGGATTGGTGTTTGGTTTAAATTTATATTTTTAAGTGTGTTTTTAATCATGATAAAAAGGATAATTTCTTTCAATCCTCTTTAAACTGTACTTTTTCATGAGAATGCTGTCCAAGCAAAGGTAATGCCTCTATATAATTTTATGTTATTGAACATACCCACATCCCTTATGGCCAATGCTCTCAACTGATCTACTTTCTTTCATAGTGCATTTTTTGTTGGCCAAAAGTCATTGTACCAGCATAAGCAATTTCCTTAGTATTGTATCTTTTTAGCAGGTACCTTTCTGTATTCTGTTGCTCATGTAGTTTATTGCCCTGTAGATCTGGATAGACCGTGCAAAGAAATGCATATCAGAGACACAAAGCGCTGCAGTTGACATTGATATTCTCTACAAGCTGAAGTCAGAGGTGATTTGAATTTCTTTTTCCTGTAAAACTTATACAACATCTTGTCAATTTCCAAATTTATTCTAATTGTTATAATGTTTGTTGAATAGATGTCGGAGCTTCAAATTAAACTTCCAGAAACAGAATTGCTTTTGGATCTAGTAAGGAAAGCTGAATCATGTCAGTCTCAGTGCAAGGAAATCTTGAAAGCTCCATTTAGTTTAAAGGTTAACATCATCAACATTTTATTTTTCTCCCTTAAGTGTTCTGTGAAGCTTGGGAGCTTAAATTTTAGAAGTGTTGACTGATGCAGAATGTTGAAGTGTTGCTTCAAGAATTCAAGAATTTTACTGTTAACATACCAGAGTTGATGCTTCTGAAGCAATGCCACATCAATGCTGTTTCATGGATTTCTCGCTGTAATGATGTTTTGGTGAATCTTCATGAACGGGAAGATCAAGATAAAGTAGTTAATGAATTAAATTGCCTATTAAAAGATGCAGCATCTTTGAGAATTCAAGGTTTCTTTCTTGGAATGTTCAGATTCGTTAAATAGTAAATGTTCATCTCTGTTGGCATTATCTTTGCTGGTGTAAATTTTTCTTAATGCTCAGTCATTTCCTTGAACAGTTGATGAGTTGCCTCTAGTTGAGTTAGAGTTGAAGAAGGCTTGTTGCAGAGTAAAAGTTCTGAAAGTAATCTATCCCTATCCTCTTATTTCTATATTCTTCCAGTGGCTGTTTAGTCACAGTATATGTTTTGATTTAATGTCACAATCTTCCTTGTCCCATTCCCCAAAACATGATGGTTTAAATTTTGTAGATAACAAGGGCTATGTTCACTTGATGATTGATGCATTCAATTAAAAAAAACTTGTATTGGTTATGCATCTCTTACAAATTTATTTTGCTCATTACAGGCTCGTGATATGAAAATGCCTTTGGACTTCATTCAGGAACTGATGATGGAGGCTTTTGTGTATGTTTTTCATGCACTGCTACAGTACCTAGATATTTGTGTTAGGTTTTGAGTGCTCATTCTGTTGGTTTTTCCTCTCAGGCTACAGATTGAAAAAGAGAAACTGTTTGTTGATTTGTCTGGAGTAATTGCAGCTGTGAGGTGTTGGGAGGAAAGAGCCACAAAACTTCTTGCACAGGAAGCTCAAATGTTGGATTTTGAGGATATTATAAGGTTTTAAGTGTGCTTAGCTTGTTTGTTTTGACTTGATGTGTTATATTTTGTGTTCATAACAGTTGAGTTGTAATCTCTTAGGACTTCAGCAGATATACCTGTGCTTCTACCCTTGCTAGATGATATTAAAGATGCTGTAGCAATGGCTAAGTCCTGGTTAGAGAATTCTGCGCCATTTTTGGTTTCTTCTAGTTCCATGGTATCTGGCTCTGTTTCTTCACTCAAACTCGAGGTCCTAAAGGTTTGTCTTGTCTGCAGAATATATTATATCCAGAAAATATTGATCAACCATGATTTTGCAAATGTAATTTTTGTCATGCAGGAGTTGGTTTCACACTCGAAGTTACTAAAAATATCTTTGGATGAACGAAGAATGCTTGACATGGTTCTGAAGAACTGTGATGAATGGCAGCAGGATGCCAACTTTGCATTGCAGGATGCTAGGTGCATTCTGAGTACAGATGATATTGATGATGGAAAGAACGGTTGTCTTTTTGGAAAAGTTGAACATTTAGCTACTAAAATGGAATCCATCACTAAAGCTGGTTTATCTCTGAATTTTGACTTTGCTGAGATTCCAAAACTCCAGAATGCATGTTCAATGCTGCGATGGTGCTCTAGAGCTCTTTCTTTCTGCACCTGTGCTCCTTCTTTGGAGGTTGTACTTAATCTTTATAATCCTTCCATCCGTTTTTTTTGATATTTCAATCTTTGATTCGTATGCATTTCTTTTAATACAAGGTTAAAAATGAAGCAAGTTGTGCGAGGTTTGTTTACCTATAGCTTCTGTTTTAAGTGAACAAGATATGTTGAGTTGGCATCATGGTTAGCAAAAGCTTCTTCACCTTTGGATTTTAAATGAGCCTGGGTATTTTGTATTACTGTAGCCTGTCTCGTCCATCAGGTTCCATCTTCAAACATCTGGTGGCTAGGCTTTTAGTGTTGATGTGCTCGATTTCCCTGTTTCTCATCTATCAGGGGGGAATGCCTAATGTGGCTGTCACCCCCTTTTTTTGCTAGTTCGATTTTTAACCTTGTGCTTATTTTGGTAATCTTTCTTTCCTCAGTTTTTTTCCCATTGGCTCATTTGTAAAAGTTTTCTCTCTGTTCTTATGTAGGATGTTGAGAGTTTGATGGAGGCTGCAGAAAACCTTTCTGTTATCGGTGTCTCTGGTACCCTATGGAGTGCATTAATTGATGGGGTCAAATGGCTTAGGAAAGCCTTGGGAATAATTTCTTTGCCTGGCAATTTTGAAAGATTCAAGCTGAGTGATGCCGAAGTAGTTCTTGCTGAATCTCAGGTATTTAAGTTTATGTTTGCTTGCTTTGCCTCTATGGAAGCTACAACTTCTGCTTGTTGTTCAATTAATTATTGGTTCTTGTAGAACTTACTCGTAGGATTTTCCAACTGCAGAGTATACAAATCTCCTTTCCTTTGATGGCCAATCAACTTGTAAATGCCATTCATAAACACAAGTGAGTCTTCTTATTCTTGTATGCAATATTCTATGCTTCTTGTTTTCCCAGACACTTGAACTGAAGTTTTTCCTCAGGTTAGTGGATAATACTGAAGTTCCCTCACCCAACCTTTTATTTTGTGTTGGATAGATATGCAATCCAACATATGATTTGCCCTCTGGGACAGTCCTGGTGTTGGTGTTTTAGAGCATGTTTGGACTTCAATATGAACCATAACTATGAAAATATCTTTGAGATGAAGTCTTGCATATAAATAAAGCACCTTTTTTGGCTGAATTAAGCTGAATGAAAAATGAAATCATGTATCCAAAAAATCAATTCTGGTTTTCTAATCTTGTTTGATTTAAGTTTCTGTTTGATGAGAGTTTAGCTGTTCCTGTGCTTGTCTTAAATATGCTCTTTTGCATTAGTGTATTATTTTGTGCTCTTGTATAGGAAGATTTTCTTTAGCTATCGCCCTGTGCAATGATTTTTAATTTCTTCACATATTGGGGGTTGCTCATGTAGCAGTATTAACACTTTCAGCTTTAAACAAACAGCTTATATTATTTGTTATATATTGAAACTCTGAGCTTAGACTTCCTGTTGTTTGACTTGTTCATTTTATTGTGATTAGAAAGTCAGCATTACTTGGTCAGATCCACGTACTTGGTTAGAATGATTTTCTTTTTGTACTTCGATAGATCCATATAGTTTCAAAATGAGTTAATTAGTGAGTAGAGAAGGCAGTGTGATTATCAACTAACTGGATCTACTCTTCTTGTGCCATCACCATTATGATTATGATCCTTTGTTTGGGTGAGACCTTTTTTATGTTTCTTTTCATTTTTCCATAGTTTCTATTGTTTAAGTGGAGAAAAGTACAAGCTCACATGAAATTTATTTTCTCGAGTTTTTATTTAGAAACTTGGGGATGCTGCTTGGGCCTTTGGTTTTATATTGCTTTTCATATTTAATACCAACTCCTATAACAAAGCAATTAGTTGGAAGGCTATTGTTTTGTCGATAGGAAATATAGAGTAGAGACACAAGGCTATTTTTATCATGGATTTGGCTATGTTAACCATATTCTTTGATTTCCTTGCCGCTACCACCCGTTGCACTGCCAGGGTGGTCGAAACTCGTTGTGAGCTTCATAATGTAAGAAAACAATCTTACATATTAAGAAGTGTTTCTTTCTCCAACTCAAAACAACACAAGTATTGCAAGTAACATAGTGAAATCATGTTAAGTGTTTTTTTCTCTTTCAACTGTAGACGATAGTACCATTGCATTAAATCAGAATGTTATGTAGGTGTATGTTCTAGTGTTTTTTTTTAGTTTTTTCCTTGATTATCAGTGACAAATTGTAGCTGATGGATTTGCACGTTTCACTTGTAGGTTGTGGCTAGAACAAGCTGAACGATTTTTTAGTCTAAACTCCGAGGAAAGATCCTGGTCTCTAATATTAGAGCTTAAGGTATAGTCTGCATCATCATCCCATATTCTTGAATATGCTGGAAACGCTGTGCTGCTTTTTGTTTGGATGGGATTTTACTCTTTACACCTTCATTATTATTATCTTGAGGATTTCCATGAACTGCACTGCTTATACTTGAAACAAAGATCATATTGGACTTTTGACTGGGGATACTTTAAAGGAAACCACTGCATCTTCGCAAATGCATGTTGAATTATTTTCTGGGATGCGGACTTGTACTTTGGCCATTGCAATTATGTTTTTATCTTCTTATAGCTCAATACCAGCGCTAGAAACCACAACCATGTGCTGTATGTATATCATTTGCCCGGATAAGTTTGCATGTGAAGATTTTCGAACGAGGAAGTATTGGCTGTTCTTGTACACCTCCATCTATCATGCATGTTTTAGTTTTATAGTAGGCGTGTCATCTTTAATGCATTTTAATTATATGATATTCTGACTCTGGATTATTGGTGGAGCCTGGTTTTCAGTTCTTGAACATAGTATATTTTGGTGCTCTGGTTTTTGCTTCCCATTCCCTTCATTTTAAGGAACTCAAAATGCCATTTCGCTATCATCTAATAATTTTTTGTGATAAATCAATTATATATTTGGTTAACATGATTTTATCTCACTCAGGAACTGGGGAAGGCTTCAGCATTTTCTTGTTCAGAGCTAGATCTGGTTCTATATGAAGTTGAAAAGGTTGAAAAGTGGAAGCAACAATTTGTGGAGATTATTGGAAGATTTGTAGATGATAGGAATTCGTTGTCTGATGCATTGCAGAAGGTTTGATCAAATGTTCTTTTCATTGTTTGTTTCAGACATTTATCCTGATTTTAAGATATTTTGCAGATATGTTTATAGTCCTTTTCAATATTGTACAGGTCAAGCAGTCTCTGGATATATCTCTGAACATCTATGGCAAATCATGGAGTGCTAAAGCAAGAATACTATGCATGTGCTATACTGGTTACAACGAAGAAAAAGATTTTCTCACTTGTTCAATGTGCAAGGACCGGTGAGTTAATATTTTGTTATGTCACATAGTGGCTGCCATTTTATTATTTTATATTAATGTCCAAAAATATCATCCTTCTGAAAGTAGTTTAAAATTTCAACTCCAAGTATAGCCTTCAATTATTTGAGCTCTTTGTGAAGAGTTTTTACCAATACTCCCAATAGTATGTTGACATGTCAAACCCTTATTATAATGGCCTGAGATCAATATGGCCTGCGAAGAACTTTGAGGAATTAAACCAACGCCAATACCTTATAACACATCAAAGTTTTGATATGATGTACTGTCCTAATGTTATCTGGTTATCAGATGCTTTAATGGTTGTGTACCATCTCTTGATCTTTCTCTCTCTCACATGGTCTGGTTATCACATGCTTTGTTATACTTCAATTGAACAGCTACCATTTGCGGTGCCTTGATTCAGCACAAGTCAATCCAAATAATGCTGAAGTTTTTATTTGCCATTATTGCCAATTTTTTGATGATGGGTCAATATCCCAAAATGGAGGTGGTCCCCTGGTATGCATTTATCAAATATCTTTGGACTTTCTCTTATAAAGAATCTGGTTTACGCTTCTCACATTTTCCGTGGTTATAGAAATATGGAGAGAAGCAGCTTGAATTAAGAATGCTGATTGAACTTCTATCTGATTCTGAGAATTTCCCTACAAGGTACCGACATTTTTTTGCAATTAAATTGGATGCAGTGCATGTAGTATGCTTTAGATTATTTGCTTGTTTCTGTTAAACTCATATTTGCAGTAATATAACTGTGTAAAGGAACTCGGAGATTTTGTATAAAACAACAACAAAGCCCCATTATGATACTTTTTTTTTAACTGCCTTATTAGTAAACTAGTTGGGGTACATTTGTATAATTATTATAAAATAATTGCATTAAACATTAAGGTGAACTTCCCGTACATTAAATATAGAAATTTTTAACAGTTTCACTTCAATATTAATGATTCTCCTAATGTGTATCTGTCACTCTTGTGAATATGTTGTTTTTACTTTTTCTTAAAAAAATGGAAAGAACTTACCAGTTACCTAAATCCCTTTATTCTATTGTTATTTTAAATATGGCGACATGAGCTATTCTCTTTGACAGGATTGAAGAAAAGGATTTATTACAACAGATTGTGGAGCAAGCTCATGAATGCAAAAAATGCTTGAGAGAAATATTGGATTTTGCATTATCTTATTTGGACAAGGATCTCACTGATGTCTGTGAAAAACTAACCATTGCTCTGAAGGTACTCAATCCTTTTGTATTATCTGTATGTTATGACTTGCATCTACTTTCGAATAAAATTTAACGCATACACACACAACTTTAGCTTTTGTTATATTTCTGCACTGCTGCATTTGGTTAACTTGTTTTTCTTTATTCTCTGGCCTTGATTAACTATTATTTCCTCATGGCCTAAGGCATCAGATTTATATTTTTGAACCCGTTCGAAAAAAAGAGACTCATATCCTTGAAACATTGTTAGCAATTGAAAGATGTAAACATCTACAAATTAGTAAATTTTCCTGATTGGAATTGATTTTGTTTTGCAGGCCACGGAAGTGGCAGGTGTTTGTGATAATCAAGATAAATGTGACCTTGAACTGGCATCAGCTAGAAATTCTTGGAGAGTGAGAGTCAAGAGACTATTGGAGGATGCACAGAAGCCTACGATGCAACATATTCAGCGGCACATGAAAGAGGTTTGTCTCCTTGTTATTTAATTCATTTATTTCTGGTTTGACATCACTTCTTTATCATCTAGTTTCTGAATAAAAATTAGCTCACGTCAGACAGAGACATGCATGTATATATGTATATACATATGTCAGTGATGAATGGTAAAATGATGTTTGAAACGTTGGCAGGGACTAGCTATGAGCATACCTCCAGAAGATTACATATGGCAGAAACTTGCTGAACTGAAGGACATTGGCTTGCAGTGGGCAGATCACGCAAAGAAGGTCAATAACACTTTGCCAATTGTCTTTAAATTTTGCTATTGCTCAATAATATGGTGCTTTCTTTTCTGTGGGCAGGTTGCAACAGATTCTGGAGCTCTTGGCTTGGATAAGGTTTTTGAACTTATTTCAGAGGGTGAAAATTTGCCTATATACTTAGAGAAGGAACTGAAGGTAACAAATTCTGACTCTGTATGACTGGATGGTTAAATATTTCATTTACCAATGAGCGCTTGGTTCTGCAGTTATTAAGAGCTCGAAGCATGCTGTACTGCATTTGCCGAAAACCATTTGACAGTAGAGTAAAGGTAGCGTGTAAGTTGTGTGGTGAGTGGTACCATATTGATTGTATAAAGCTACTCACCCCACCAAAGATCTACTTCTGTGCTGCATGTGAGCCTCAAACTGAAGGGTTGTCTGTGTCACTACTGGCAGATCATGAGAGGTAAAGATCGTTGACTAACATTATTGTCTTGAGTAATTCATAATTGCATTAGCAAGTTCTTGTCTTGAAGTTCTCTAGGCTTAGGGTATGATATTTGAGAATGCGTTTTATACATTGCCATCCCTTACACGGTCTTTAGAAATTGTTTTCTGAGTTCTTAGTTGACTGTTTCAATACTGTGTTAAAAAACCAAGAATATAGGGAGAAGATTTTGTAAATAGTTTTTTTCTTATCGTTTCTGGAAATCATGTTTATTGTAACTTTGTCATGAATTCCTTGACAGATCAACGAGTGCCAAATCTGTAGAGCCCAAAACACCTTCACCTCGGCACACAAAATCAAGAAAGAAGCCAGGTGAAACAGAGTCCAATGTGATGCTAAAAATGCTTGCATTTGAAAACCATAGTAATGTATTTATCCATTCTAGTGGGATTGATCAGTTGGGGTGGCAGAACCGGAAGCCTCTTAGAAGGGCAGCTAAAAAGCGAACAGAGCTCAAAATCCTGTCCCAATTTTTTCATAGGCAAGGAAAATAGATGGTTGTCAATCATTTAATTTATTCAATTGATTCTTATGGATGCAGGCCAATTCTGTTTCCATCCCAATTTTCTCCTTTCTATAATAATCATCTTTTACTCGGATTTTAATTGGCAACTGTGTTCTATCTATTGCATGGTTCATTGCTAAAGTAGCCAAATAAATTAGTGCGTTTTCCATCTCGATAGTTTCTAGAATTGCGTTGTAGATATTATATGGCGAGCATGAACCTCCGGGTTGAATGCTTGTTACAGTTAAAAAGAACAAGATTTTCAATGTTCATGAAATTCAGAATTATGCGTTGATACGAGCAAAGCAAAACAATTCAGGAGGTGAGAACCTTGAGTTGGGAGTATCTGACGCAAAGTATAAGCCTGCGCCTGCTTACAGTCTTGTGAAGATATGTGAAAATGGATAAATTTCCGCATGGACCATGCTTATTCCTTTCTCAAGCCCAGAAATCGTGATTATTGGATGATGGATCCGCATTTGGCCAGTAATGTTCTATTGTACTCAATAAAGTTGCCCCACCTTCATCACTAGTTATCTGTAAAGAATATTCATTCTAATCATTAATAAATACATAAAACTACCCGAATGCAAAACATAATACATAGAACAACTTAAAATAAGATTGAAATTAAATGTGCATACTATGTTCTTTTTATATAACTTCTGATGGAAGATCTGATGAACTAGAATAGCGTTTCTTTGGCGATGAACCTGGGTTCTTTTGAGGCCATAGTCAGAGATGGATAACAAAGTAGTGTTTGAAATTGTAATAGCTGCTGTTTTTTAAAGTATTTTGTATTTAAAAATATATCAAAATAATATATGAGGTTTTAGGACTAACATTTAGAAAACTTTATTCCTCTAAATACATATGATATATGTGAAAAGTATATTTTTAAAACTATTCAGAGAAAATATTTAGTTTAATTGATGTTTAAATCCGCCCATCAAATAAAAAAATTATAGCTATATATATAAAAGAAAAGGAAACTTGGCAAAAAATGTCATATGTACTGTTAAAAAGAGATTTAATATGAGAATAGATTGTTATATATGAACCAATAATAAAATCAATCTTACTTTTTTACCATAATATTTATGGCTTACAAGCATTATTAATTTGTAACTCTTATAGTTTTACCAGTACCTAAGACTTTAAAGCAACAATTGATCTCAAAATATACCAAATTAACATTCATTAAATGTATATA
>Ga0325414_1001951_pt1 | contig 20477 bp, 6 predicted proteins | sample PopdelMetagenome_8_FD_206183 | JGI IMG/M metagenome (GOLD analysis project Ga0325414, IMG submission 206183) | Populus deltoides microbial communities from Bellville, Georgia, United States - Leaf-PdKOR-R3 | ecosystem: Host-associated > Plants > Phyllosphere > Phylloplane/Leaf | place: USA... | reverse complement strand
AAACAGTTTCGAGGCCTACTTCTGAGTGGGTAGCGACTCAGTTTTCCTAGACTGTTTATGAGTCACCAGGGGCTGTTTAGGCTGCCGAATCCATTCGTCACCTATAAAAAAGAGTTTTGAGGGCTTCGTCGGAGTGGGCAGCGACTCAGTTTCCCTTGACTGTTTATGAGTCAAAAGGGGCTGTGTGGGCTGACGAATGCATTCGTCACCTGTGAAAGGTGTTTCGGGTGCCATTTTTGACTCGACAGCGAGTCAGTTTTCCTTGACTGTTTATGAGTCAACAGGTGCTGACGAATCCATTCGTCACGTGTGAAAAGCGTTTCGAGGGCTACTTGTAAGTGGGCAGCGACTCAGTTTTCCTAGACTGTTTATGAGTCACCAGGGGCTGTTTAGGCTGACGAATCCATTCGCCACCTGTGAAAGCAGTTTCGGGGGCTAAATCTGAATAAGCAGCGAGTCACTTTTCCTTGACTGTTTATGAGTCAACAGGGGCTGTGGGGGCTTACGAATCCATTCGTCACGTGTGAAAAGCGTTTCGAGGGCTACTTCTGAGTGGGCAGGGACTCAGTTTTCCTAGACTGTTTATGAGTCACCAGGGGCTGTTTAGGCTGCCGAATCCATTCGCCACCTGTGAAAGCAGTTTCGGGGGCTAAATCTGAATGAGCAGCGAGCCACTTTTCCTTGACTGTTTATGAGTCAACACGGGCTGTGGGGGCTTACGAATCCATTCGTCACATATGAAAAGAGTTTCGAGGGCTTCTTTGGAATGGGCAGCGACTCAGTTTTCCTTGACTGTTTATGAGTCAAAAGGGGCTGTGTGGGCTGACGAATGCATTCATCACCTGTGAAAGGTGTTTCGGGGGCCATTTTTGACTCGGCAGCGAGTCAGTTTTCCTTGACTGTTTATGAGTCAACAGGGGCTGACGAATCCATTCGTCACGTGTGAAAAGAGTTTCGAGGGCTCCTTCTGAGTGGGCAGCGACTCAGTTTTCCTAGACTGTTTATGAGTCACCAGGGGCTGTGTGGGCTGACTAATGCATTCGTCACCTGTGAAAGGAGTATCGAGGGCCATTTTTGACTCGGCAGCGAGTCACTTTTCCTTGACTGTTTATGAGTCAAAAGGGGTTGTGTGGGCTGACGATTGCATTCGTCACCTGTGAAAGGTGTTTCGGGGGCCATTTTTGACTCGGCAGCGAGTCAGTTTTCCTTGACTGTTTATGAGTCAACAGGGGCTGACGAATCCATTCGTCATGTGTGAAAAGAGTTTCGAGGGCTACTTCTGAGTGGGCAGCGACTCAGTTTTCCTGGACTGTATATGAGTCAGCAGGGGCTGTTTGGGCTGCCGAATCCATTCGCCACCTGTGAAAGCAGTTTTGGTGGCTATATCTGAATGGGCAGCGAGTCAGTTTTCCGTGACTGTTTATCAGTCAACAGGGGCTGTGGGGGCTGACAAATCCATTCGTCACCTATGAAAAGAGTTTCGAGGGCTCCTTCTGAATGGGCAGCGACTCAGTTTTCCTGGACTGTATATGAGTCAGCAGGGGCTGTTTGGGCTGCCGAATCCATTCGCCACCTGTGAAAGCAGTTTTGGTGGCTATATCTGAATGGGCAGCGAGTCAGTTTTCCTTGACTGTTTATGAGTCAAAAGGGGCTGTGTGGGCTGACGATTGCATTCGTCACCTGTGAAAGGTGTTTCGGGGGCCATTTTTGACTCGGCAGCGAGTCAGTTTTCCTTGACTGTTTATGAGTCAACAGGGGTTGATGAATCCATTCGTCACGTGTGAATAAAGTTTCGAGGGCTACTTCTGAGTGGGCAGGGACTCAGTTTTCCTCGACTGTTTATGAGTCACCAGGGGCTGTTTAGGCTGCCGAATCCATTCGCCACCTGTGAAAGCAGTTTTGGTGGCTATATCTGAATGGGCAGCGAGTCAGTTTTCCTTGACTGTTTATCAGTCAACAGGGGCTGTGGGGGCTGACAAATCCATTCGTCACCTATGAAAAGAGTTTCGAGGGCTCCTTCTGAATGGGCAGCGACTCAGTTTTCCTAGACTGTTTATGATTCACCAGGGGCTGTTTGGGCTGCCGAATCCATTCGCCACCTGTGAAAGCAGTTTCGGGGGCTATATTTGAATGGGCAGCGAGTCACTTTTCCTGACTGTTTACGAGTCAGCAAGGGCTGTGGGGGCTGACGAATCCATTCGACATATGTGAAAAGAGTTTCGAGGGCTACTTTTGAGGGGGCAGCGACTAAGTTTTCCTAGACTGTTTATGAGTCACCACGGGCTGTTTGGGCTGTCGAATCCATTCGCCACCTGTGAAAGCAGTTTCGGGGGCTATATCTGAATGGGCAGCAAGTCAGTTTTCCTTGACTGTTTTTGAGTCAACAGGGGCTGTGGGGGCTTCCGAATCCATTCGTCACATGTGAAAAGAGTTTCGAGGGCTACTTCTGATAGGGCAGCGACTCGGTTTTCCTAGACTGTTTATGAGTCAACAGGGGATGTGGGGGTTTACGAATCCATTCGTCACATGTGAAAAGTGTTTTGAGGGCTTCTTCGGAGTGGGCAGCGACTCCGTTTTCCTTAACTGTTTATAAGTCAAAAGGGGCTGTGTGGACCGACTAATGCATTCATCACCTGTGAAAGCAGTTTCGGGGGCTATATCTGAATGGGCAGCGAGTCACTTTTCCTGACTGTTTATGAGTCAACTGGGGCTGTGGGGGCTTAGAAATCCATTCGTCACATGTGAAAAGAGTTTCGCTGGCTTCTTCTGATAGAGCAGCACTCGGTTTTCTTAGACTGTTTATGAGTCACCAGGGGCTGTTGGGGCTGCCGAATCTATTCGCCACCTGTGAAAGCAGATCCGGGGGCTATATCTGAATGGGCAGCGAGTTAGTTTTCCTTGACTATTTATGAGTCAACAGGGCTGTGGGGGCTTACGAATCCATTCGTGACATGTGAAAAGAGTTTCGAGGGCTACTTTTGAGAGGGCAACGACTCCGTTTTCCTAAACTGTTTATGAGTCACCAGGTGCTGTTTGGGCTGCCGAATCCATTCGCCACATGTGAAAGCAGTTTCGGGGGTTATATTTGAATGGGCAGCGAGTCAGTTTTCCTTGATTGTTTATTAGTCAACAAGGGCTGACGAATCCATTCGTCACATGTGAAACGAGTTTCGAGGGCTTCGTCGGAGTGGGCAGCGACTCAGTTTCCCTTGACTGTTTATGAGTCAAAAGGGGCTGTGTGGGCTGACGAATGCATTTGTCACCAGTGAAAGGTGTTTCGGGGGCCATTTTTGACTCGGCAGCGAGTTAGTTTTCCTTGACTGTTTATGAGTCAACAGGGGCTGTGGGGGCTGACGAATCCTTTCATCACCTATGAAAAGAGTTTCGAGGGCTTCTTCGAAGTGGGCAGCGACTCAGTGTTCCTTGACTGTTTATGAGTCAAAAGGGGTGTGTGGGCTGACGAATGCATTCGTTACCTTTGAAAGGTGTTTCGGGGGCCATGTTTGACTCGGGAGCGAGTCAGTTTTCCTTGACTGTTTATGAGTCAACAGGGGCTGACGAATCCATTCGTCACGTGTGAAAAGAGTTTCGAGGGCTCCTTCTGAGTAGGCAGCGACTCAGTTTTCCTAGACTGTTTATGAGTCACCAGGGGCTGTTTGGGCTGCCGAATCCATTCGCCACCTGTGAAAGCAGTTTCGGGGGCTATATCTGAATGGGGAGCGAGTTAGTTTTTCGTGACTGTTTAGGAGTCTGCAGGGGCTGTGGGGGCTGACGAATCCATTCGACATATGTGAAAAGAGTTTCGAGGGCTACTTTTGAGGGGGCACCGACTCAGTTTTCCTAGACTGTTTATGAGTCACCACGGGCTGTTTGGGCTGTCGAATCCATTCGCCACTTATGAAAGCAGTTTTGGTGGCTATATATGAATGGGCAGCGAGTCAGTTTTTCTTGACTATTTATGAGTCAGCAGGGGCTGTGGGGGCTGACGAATGCATTCGTCACCTTTGAAAGGTGTTTCGGGGGCCATTTTTGTCTCGGCAGCGAGTCAGTTTTCCTTGACTGTTTATGAGTCAACAGGGGCTGACGAATCCATTCGTCACGTATGAAAAGAGTTTCGAGGGCTCCTTCTGAGTGGGCAGCGACTCAGTTTTCCTAGACTGTTTATGAGTCACCAGGGGCTGTGTGGGCTGACTAATGCATTCGTCACCTGTGAAAGGAGTATCGAGGGCCATTTTTGACTCGGCAGCGAGTCACTTTTCCTGACTGTTTACGAGTCAGCATGGGCTGTGGGGGCTGACGAATCAATTCATCACCTATGAAAAGAGTTTCGAGGGCTTTTTCGGAGTGGGCAGCGACTCAGTGTTCCTTGACTGTTTATGAGTCAAAAGGGGCTGTGTGGGCTGACGAATGCATTTGTCACCTTTGAAAGGTGTTTCGGGGGCCATTTTTGACTCGGCAGCGAGTCAGTTTTCCTTGACTGTTTATGAGTCATCAAGGGCTGACGAATCCATTCGTCACGTGTGAAAAGAGTTTCGAGGGCTCCTTCTGAGGGGGCAGCGACTCAGTTTTCCTAGACTGTTTATGAGTCACCAGGGGCTGTTTGGGCTAACGAATCCATTCGCCACCTGTGAAAGCAGTTTCGGGGGCTATATCTGAATGGGCAGCGAGTCAGTTTTTCCTGACTGTTTACGAGTCTGCAGGGGCTATGGGAGCTGACGAATCCATTCGACATATGTGAAAAGAGTTTCGAGGGCTACTTCTATTACGGCAGCGACTCGGTTTTCCTAGAATGTTTATGAGTCACCAGGGGCTGTCTGGGCTGCCGAATCCATTCGCCACATGTGAAAGCAGTTTCGAGGGCTATATCTGAATGGGCAGCGAGTCAGTTTTCCTTGACATTTTATGGATCAACAGGGGCTGTGGGGGCTTTCGAATTCATTCGTCACATGTAAAAAGAGTTTCGAGGGCTACTTCTGATAATGCTGCGACTCGGTTTTCCTAGACTGTTTATGAGTCACCAGGGGCTGTTTGGGCTGCCGAATCCATTCACCACATGTGAAAGCAGATTCAGGGGCTACATCTGAATGGGCAGCGAGACAGTTTTTCTTGACTATTTATGAGTCAACAGGGGCTGACGAATCCATTCGTCAAATGTGAAAAGAGTTTCGAGGGCTACTTCTGATAGGACATCGACTTGGGTTTCCTAGACTGTTTAGAAGTCACCAGGGGCTGTTTGGGCTGCCAAATCCATTCGCCACATGTGAAAGCAGTTTCGGGGGCTATATCTGAATGGGCAGCGAGTCAGTTTTCCTTGACTGTTTATGACTCAACAGGGGTTGTGGGGGCTTACGAATTCATTCGTCACATGTGAAAAGAGTTTCGAGGGCTACTTCTGATAATGCAGCGACTCGATTTTCCTAGACTGTTTATGAGTCACCAGGGGCTATTTGGGCTGCCGAATCCATTCGCCACCTGTGAAAGCAGTTTCGGGGGCTATATCTGAATGGGCAGCGAGTTAGTTTTCCTTGACTGTTTATGAGTCAACAGGGGCTGTGGGGGTTTACGAATCCATTCGTCACATGTGGCAAGCGTTTTGGAGGGCTACTTTTGAGAGGGCAGCGGCTCAGTTTTCCTAGACTGTTTAGGAGTCACCAGGGGTGTTTGGGCTGTAGAATCCATTCGCTACCTGTGAAAGCTGTTTCGGAGGCTATATCTGAATGGGCAGCGAGTCAGTTTTCCTTGACGGTTTATGAGTCAAGAGGGGCTGTGGGGGCTGACGTATCCATTCGTCACATGTGAAAAGAGTTTCGAGGGCTACTTCTGATAGGGCAGCGACTCGATTTTCCTAGATTGTTTATGAGGCACCAGGGGCTGTTTGGGCTACCGAATCCATTCGCCGCCTGTGAAAGCAGTTTCGGGGGCTATATCTGAATGGGCAGCGAGTCAGTTTTCCATGACTGTTTATGAGTGAACAGGCGCTGTGGGGGCTTACGAATCCATTCGTCACATGTGAAAAGTGTTTCGAGGGCTACTTCTGAGTGGGCAGCGACTCAGTTTTCCTAGACTGTTTATGAGTAACCAGGGGCTGTTTGGGCTGCCGAATCCATTCGCCACCTGTGAAAGCAGTTTCGGGGGCTATATCTCAATGGGCAGCGAGTCAGTTTTCCATGACTGTTTATAAGTCAACAGGGGCAGTTGCGACTTACGAATTCATTCGTCACATGTGAAAAGAGTTTCGAGGGCTACTTCTATTAGGGCAGCGACTCGGTTTTCCTAGATTGTTTTTGAGTCACCAGGGGCTGTCTGGGCTGCCGAATCCATTCGCCACATGTGAAAGCAGTTTCGGGGGTTATATTTGAATGGGCAGCGAGTCAGTTTTGCTTGATTGTTTATGAGTCAACAGGGGTGTGGGGGTTTACGAATCCATTCGTCACATGTGAAAAGAGTTTTGAGGGCTACTTCTGAGAGGCCAGCGACTCAGTTTTCCTAGAATGTTTATGAGTCACCTGGGCATTTTGGGCTGCAGAATCCATTCGCCTCCTCTGAAAGCAGTTTCAGGGGCTATATCTGAAGGGGCAGCGAGTCAGTTTTCCTTGACTGTTTATGAGTCAACAGGGGCTGTGGGGGATGATGAATCCATTCGCCACCTCTGAAAGTAGTTTCAGGGGCTATATCTCAATGGGCAGCGAGTCAGTTTTCCTTGACTGTTTATGAGTCAACAGGGGCTGTGGGGACTTACGAATCCATTCGTCACATGTGAAAAGAGTTTCGCGGGCTACTTCTGATAGGGCAGCGACTCGATTTTCCTAGACTGTTTATGAGTCACCAGGGGGTGTTTGGGCTGTCGAATCCATTCGCCACATGCGAAAGCAGTTTCGGGGGTTATATGTGAATGGGCAGCGAGTCAGTTTTCCTTGATTGTTTATGAGTCAACAGGGGCTGACGAATCCATTCGTCACATGTGAAACGAGTTTCAAGGGCTACTTCTGAGAAGGCAGCGACTCAGTTTTCCTAGAATGTTTATGAGTCACCTGGGGCATTTTGGGCTGCAGAATCCATTCGCCTCCTCTGAAAGCAGTTTCAGGGGCTATATCTGAATGGGCAGCGAGTCAGTTTTCCTTGACTGTTTATGAGTCAACAGGGGCTGTGGGGGCTTATGAATCCATTCGCCACCTGTGAAAAGAGTTTCGAGGGCTACTTCTGAGAGGGCAGCGAGTCAGTTTTACTAGACTGTTTTTGAGTCACCAGGGGCTGTTTGGGCTGTCGAATCCATTCGCCACATGTGAAAGCAGTTTCGGGGGTATATTTGAATGGGCAGCGAGTCAGTTTTCCTTGATTGTTTATGAGTCAACAGGGGCTGACGAATCCATTCGTCACATGTGAAACGAGTTTCGAGGGCTACTTCTGAGTGGGCAGCGACTAAGTTTTACTGGACTGTTTTTGAGTCACCAGGGGCTGTTTAGGCTGTCGAATCCATTCGCCACATGTGAAAGCAGTTTCGTGGTATATTTGAATGGGCAGCGAGTCAGTTTTCCTTGATTGTTTATGAGTCAACAGGGGCTGACGAATCCATTCGTCACATGTGAAACGAGTTTCGAGGGCTACTTCTGAGTGGGCAGCGACTCGGTTTTCCTAGACTGTTTATGAATCACCAGCGGCTGTTTGGGCTGCCGAATCCATTCGCCACCTGTGAAAGCAGTTTCGGGGGCTATATCTGAATGAGCAGCGAGTCAGTTTTCCATGACTGTTTATGAGTCAACAGGGGCTGTGGGGGCTTACAAATCCATTCGTCACATTTGAAAAGAGTTTCGAGGGCTACTTCTGATAGGGCAGCGACTCGGTTTTCCTAGACTGTTTATGAGTCACCAGGGGCTGTCTGGGCTGCCGAATCCATTTGCCACATGTGAAAGCAGTTTCGAGGGTTATATGTGAATGGGCAGCGAGTCCGCTTTCCTTGATTGTTTATGAGTCAACAGGGGCTGACGAATCCATTCGTCACATGTGAAAAGAGTTTCGAGGGCTACTTCTGAGAGGGCAGCGACTCAGTTTTCTTAGAATGTTTATGAGTCACCTCGGGCTTTTTGGGCTGGAGAATCCATTCGCCTCCTGTGAAAGGAGTTTCGGGGTCTTTATCTGAATGGCAGCGAGTCAGTTTTCCTTGACTGTTTATGAGTCAACAGGGGCTGTGGGGGCTTACGAATCCATTCGTCAGATGTGAAAAGAGTTTCGAGGGCTACTTCTGATAGGGCAGCGACTCGGTTTTCCTAGACTGTTTATCAGTCACCTGGGGCTGATTGGGCTGCCGAATCCATTCGCCACATGTGAAAGCAGTTTCGAGGGCTATATCTGAATGGGCAGCGAGTCAGTTTTCCTTGACAGTTTATGGATCAACAGGGGCTGTGGGGGCTTTCGAATTCATTAGTCACATGTGAAAAGCGTTTCGAGGGCTACTTCTGATAATGCAGCGACTCGGTTTTCCTAGAATGTTTATGAGTCACCAGGGGCTGTTTGGGCTGCCGAATCCATTCGCCACCTGTGAAAGCAGTTTCGGGGGCTATATCTGAATGGGCAGCGAGTCAGTTTTCCTTGACTGTTTATGAGTCAACAGGGGCTGTGGGGGTTTCGAATCCATTCGTCACATGTGGAAAGCGTTTCGAGGGCTACTTTTGAGAGGGCAGCGACTCAGTTTTCCTAGACTGTTTAGGAGTCACCAGGGGTTGTTTGGGCTGCCGAATCAATTCGCCACATGTGAAAGCAGTTTCGGGGGTATATTTGAATGCGCAGTGAGTCAGTTTTCCTTGATTGTTTATGAGTCAATAGGGGCTTACGAATCCATTCGTCACATGTGAAAAGAGTTTCCAGGGCTACTTCTGAGAAGGCAGCGACTCAGTTTTCCTAGACTATTTATGAGTCACCAGGGGCTGTTTTGGCTGCCGAATCCACTCGCCACCTGTAAACGCAGTTTCGGGGGCTATATCTGAATGGCAGCGAGTCAGTTTTCCTTGTCTGTTTATGAGTCAACAGGGGCTGTGGGGGCTTACGAATCCATTCGTCACATGTGAAAAGTGTTTCAAGGGCTACTTCTGAGTGGGCAGCGACTCAGTTTTCCTAGACTGTTTATGAGTAACCAGGGGCTGTATGGGCTGCCGAATCCATTCGCTACCTGTGAAAGCAGTTTCGGGGGCTATATCTGAATGGGCAGCGAGTTAGTTTTCCTTGACTGTTTATAAGTCAACAGGGGCTGTGGCGACTTACGAATTCATTCGTCACATGTGAAAAGAGTTTCGAGGGCTACTTCTATTAGGGCAGCGACTCAGTTTTCCTAGACTGTTTATGAGTCACCAGGGGCTGTCTGGGTTGCCGAATCCACTCGGCACCTTTGAAAGTAGTTTCAGGGGCTATATCTGAATGGCAGCGAGTCAGTTTTCCATGACTGTTTATGAGTTAACAGGTGCTGTGGGGGCTTACGAATCCATTCGTCACATGTGAAAAGTGTTTCAAGGGCTACTTCTGAGTGGGCAGCGACTCAGTTTTCCTAGACTGTTTATGAGTAACCAGGGGCTGTATGGGTTGCCGAATCCATTCGCCACATGTGAAAGCAGTTTCGGGGGTTATATTTGAATGGGCAGCGAGTCAGTTTTCCTTGATTGTTTATGAGTCAACAGGGGCTGATGAATCCATTCGTCACATGTGAAAAGAGTTTCGAGGGCTACTTCTGAGATGGCAGCGACTCAGATTTCCTAGAATGTTTATGAGTCCCCTGGGGCATTTTGGGCTGCGGAATCCATTCGCCTCCTCTGAAAGATGTTTCAGGGGCTATATCTGAAGGGCAGCGAGTCAGTTTTCCTTGACTGTTTATGAGTCAACAGGGGCTGTGGGGGATGACGAATCCACTCGCCACCTCTGAAAGTAGTTTCGGGGGCTATATCTCAATGGGTAGCGAGTCAGTTTTCCTTGACTGTTTATGAGTCAACAGGGGCTGTGGGTACATACGAATCCATTCGTCACATGTGAAAAGAGTTTGGCGGGCTACTTCTGATAGGGCAGCGACTCGATTTTCCTAGACTGTTTATGAGTCACCAGGGGCTGTTTGGGCTGTCGAATCCATTCGCCACATGCGAAAGCAGTTTCGGGGGTTATATGTGAATGGGCAGCGAGTCAGTTTTCCTTGATTGTTTATGAGTCAACAGGGGCTTACGAATCCATTCGTCACATGTGAAAAGAGTTTCGAGGGCTACTTCTGAGTGGGCAGCGACTCAGTTTTCCTAGACTGTTTATGAATCACCAGAGGCTGTTTGGGTTGCCGAATCCATTCGCCACCTGTGAAAGCAGTTTCGGGGGCTCTATCTGAATGGGCAGCGAGTCAGTTTTCCTTGACTGTTTATGAGTCAACAGGGGCTGTGGGGGCTTACGAACACATTCATCAATGTGAAAAGAGTTTCCAGGGCTACTTCTGATAGGGCAGCGACTCGGTTTTCCTAGACTGTTTATAAGTCACCAGGGGCTGTTTGGGCTGCCGAATCCATTCGCCACCTATGAAAGCAGTTTCGGGGGCTATATCTGAATGGGCAGCGAGTCAGTTTTCCATGACTGTTTATGAGTTAACAGGTGCTGTGGGGGCTTACGAATCCATTCGTCACATCTGAAAAGAGTTTCGAGGGCTACTTCTGATAGGGCAGCGACTCGGTTTTCCTAGACTGTTTATGAGTCACCAGGGGCTGTTTGGGCTGCAGAATCAATTCGCCACATGTGAAAGCAGTTTCGGGGGTATATTTGAATGGGCAACGAGTCAGTTTTCCTTGATTGTTTATGAGTCAACAGGGGCTGACGAATCTATTCGTCACATGTGAAAAGAGTTTCAAGGGCTACTTCTGATAGGGCAGCGACTCGGTTTTTCTAGACTGTTTATGAGTCACCAGGGGCTGTCTGGGCTGCCGAATCCACTCGGCACCTTTGAAAGCAGTTTCAGGGGCTATATCTGAATGGCAGCGAGTCAGTTTTCCTTGACTGTTTTTGAGTCAACAGGGGCTCTGGTGGCTTACGAATTCATTCGTCACATGTGGAAAGAGTTTCGAAGGCTACTTCTATTAGGGCAGCGACTCGGTTTTCCTAGAATGTTTATGAGTCACCAGGGGCTGTCTCGCTGCCGAATCCATTCGCCACTTGTGAAAGCAGTTTCGGGGGTTATATTTGAATGGGCAGCGAGTCAGTTTTCCTTGATTATTTATGAGTCAACAGGGGCTGTAAGTGCTGACGAATCCATACGCCACCTCTGAAAGTAGTTTCGTGGGCTATATCTGAATGGGCAGGAAGTCAGATTTGCTTGACTGTTTATGAGTTCACAGGGGCTGTGTGGGCTTACGAATCCATTCATCACATGTGAAAAGAGTTTCGCGAGCTACTTCTGATAGGGCAGCGACTCGGTTTTCCTAGACTGTTTATGAGTCACTACGGGCTGTATGGGCTGCCAAATCCATTCACCACCTGTGAAAGCAGTTTTGGGGGCTATATCTGAATGGGCAGCAAGTCAGTTGTCCTTGACTGTTTATGAGTCAATAGGGGCTGTGGGGGCTTACGAATCCATTCGTCACATGTGAAAAGAGTTTCGTGGGCTTCTTCTGATAGGGCAGCGACTCGGTTTTCCTAGACTGTTTATGAGTCACCAGGGGCTGTTTGGGCTGCCGAATCCATTCGCCACCTGTGAAAGCATTTTCGGGGGCTCTATCTGAATGGGCAGCGAGTCAGTTTTCCTTGACTGTTTATGAGTCAACAGGGGCTGTGGTGGCTTACGAATTCATTCGTCACATGTGGAAAGAGTTTCGAGGGCTCCTTCTATTAGGGCAGCGACTCGGTTTTCCTAGACTGTTTATGAGTCACGAGGGGCTGTTTGGCTGCCGAATCCATTCGCCACATGTGAAAGCAGTTTCAGGGGTTATATTTGAATGGGCAGCGAGTCAGTTTTCCTTGACTGTTTATGAGTCAACAAGGGCTCTGGGGCTTAGGAATCCATTCGTCACATGTGAAAAGAGTTTCCAGGGCTACTTCTGATAGGGCAGCGACTCGGTTTTCCTAGACTGTTTATGAGTCACCAGGGGTTGTTTGGGCTGCCGACTCCATTCGCCACCTGTGAAAGCAGTTTCAAGGGCTCTATCTGAATGGGCAGCGAATCAGTTTTCCTTGACTGTTTTTGAGTCAACAGGGGCTCTGGTGGCTTACGAATTCATTCGTCACATGTGGAAAGAGTTTCGAAGGCTACTTCTATTAGGGCAGCGACTCGGTTTTCCTAGACTGTTTATGAGTCACCAGGGGCTGTCTGGCTGCCGAATCCATTCGCCACTTGTGAAAGCAGTTTCGGGGGTTATATTTGAATGGGCAGCGAGTCAGTTTTCCTTGATTATTTATGAGTCAACAGGGGCTGTGAGTGCTGACGAATCCATACGCCACCTCTGAAAGTAGTTTCGTGGGCTATATCTGAATGGGCAGCAAGTCAGTTTTGCTTGACTATTTATGAGTTCACAGGGGCTGTGTGGGCTTACGAATCCATTCATCACATGTGAAAAGAGTTTCGCGAGCTACTTCTGATAGGGCAGCGACTCGGTTTTCCTAGACTGTTTATGAGTCACTACGGGCTGTATGGGCTGCCAAATCCATTCACCACCTGTGAAAGCAGTTTCGGGGGCTATATCTGAATGGGCAGCAAGTCAGTTGTCCTTGACTGTTTATGAGTCAATAGTGGCTGTGGGGGCTTACGAATCCATTCATCACATGTGAAAAGAGTTTCGCGGGCTACTTCTGATAGGGTAGTCACTCGGTTTTCCTAGACTGTTTATGAGTCACCAGGGGCTGTTTAGGCTGCCGAATCCATTCACCACCTGTGAAAGCTGTTTTGGGGGATATATCTGAATGGGCAGCCAGTCAGTTTTCCTTGACTGTTTATGAGTCAACAGGGGCTCTGGGCTTACGAATCCATTCGTCACATGTGAAAAGAGTTTCCCGGGCTACTTCTGATAGGCCAGCGACACGGTTTTCCTAGACTGTTTATGAGTCACCAGGGGCTGTTTGGGCTGCCGAATCCATTCGCCACCTGTGAAAGCTGTTTCGGGGGATATATCTGAATGGGCAGCGAGTCAGTTTTCCTTGATTGTTTATGAGTCAACAGGGGCTGTGGGTGCTGACGAATACATTCGCCACCTCTGAAAGTAGTTTCGGGGGCTATATCTGAATGGGCAGCGAGTCAGTTTTCTTTGACTGTTTATGAGTCAACAGGGGCTGTGGGGGTTTACGAATCCATTCGTCACATGTGAAAATAGTTTCGCGGGCTACTTCTGATAGGGCAGCGACTCGGTTTTCCTAGACTGTTTATGAGTCAACAGGGGCTGTGGGGGCTTACGAATCAATTCGTCACATGTGAAAAGAGTTTCCAGGGCTACTTCTGATATGGCAGTGACTCGGTTTTCCTAGACTGTTTATGAGTCACCAGGGGCTGTTTGGGCTGCCAAATCCATTCGCCACCTGTGAAAGCAGTTTCGGGGGCTATATCTGAATGGGCAGCGAGTCAGTTTTCCATGACTGTTTATGAGTCAACAGGGGCTGTGGGGGCTTACGAATCCATTCGTCACATATGAAAAGAGTTTCGAGGGCTACTTCTGAGAGGGTAGCGACTCAGTTTTCCTAGAATGTTTATGAGTCACCTGGGGCTGTTTGGGCTGCAGAATCCATTCGCCTCCTCTGAAAGCAGATTCTGATATAGCTATATTTGAATGGGCAGCGAGTCAGTTTTCCTTGACTGTTTATGAGTCAACAGGGGCTGTGGGTGCTGACGAATCCATTCGCCACCTCTGAAAGTAGTTTCGGGGGCTATATCTGAATGGGCAGCAAGTCAGTTTTGCTTGACTGTTTATGAGTCAACAAGGGTTGTGTGGGGTTACGAATCCATTCGTCACATGTGAAAAGAGTTTCGCGAGCTACTTCTGATAGGGCAACGAGTCGGCTTTCCTAGACTGTTTATGAGTCACGAGGGGCTGTATGGGCTGCCAAATCCATTCGCCACCTGTGAAAGCAGTTTCGGGGGCTATATCTGAATGGGCAGCAAGTCAGTTTTCCTTGACTGTTTATGAGTCAACAGGGGCTGTGGGGGCTTACGAATCCATTCGTCACATGTGAAAAGAGTTTCGCGGGCTACTTCTGATATGGCAGCGACTCGGTTTTCCTAGACTGTTTATGAGTCAGCAGGGGCTGTTTGGGCTGCCAAATCCATTCGCCACCTGTGAAAGCAGTTTCGGGGGCTATATCTGAATGGGTAGCGAGTCAGTTTTCCATGACTGTTTATGAGTCACCAGGGGCTGTGGGGGCTTACGAATCCATTCGTCACATATGAAAAGAGTTTCGAGGGCTACTTCTGAGAGGGCAGCGACTCAGTTTTCCTAGAATGTTTATGAGTCACCTAGGGCTGTTTGGGCTGCAGAATCCATTCGCCTCCTCTGAAAGCAGATTCCGATATAGCTATATTTGAATGGGCAGCGAGTCAGTTTTCCTTGACTGTTTATGAGTCAATAGGGGCTGTGGGTGCTGACGAATCCATTCGCCACCTCTGAAAGTAGTTTCGGGGGCTATATCTGAATGGGCAGCGAGTCAGTTTTCCTTGACTGTTTTTGAGTCAACAGGTGCTGTGGGGGCTTACGAATACATTCGTCACATGTGAAAAGAGTTTCGTGGGCTTCTTCTGATAGGGCAACGACTCGGTTTTCCTAGACTGTTTATGAGTCACCAGGGGCTGTTTGGGCTGCCGAATCCATTCGCCACCTCTGAAAGTAGTTTCGGGGGCTATATGTGAATGGGCAGCGAGTCAGTTTTCCTTGACTGTTTATGAGTCAACAGGGGCTGTGGGGGCTTACGAATCCATTCGTCGCATGTGAAAAGAGTTTCGCGGGCTACTTCTGATAGGGCAGCTACTCGGTTTTCCTAGAGGCTTACGAATCCATTCGTCGCATGTGAAAAGAGTTTCGCGGGCTACTTCTGATAGGGTAGCTACTCGGTTTTCCTAGACTGTTTATGAGTCACCAGGGGATGTTTGGGCTGCCGAATCCATTCGCCACCTGTGAAAGCAGTTTCGGGGGCTATATCTGAATGGGCAGCGAGTCAGTTTTCCATGACTGTTTATGAGTCAACAGGGGCTGTGGGGGCTTACGAATCCATTCGTCCCATATGAAAAGAGTTTCGAGGGCTACTTCTGAGAGGGTAGCGACTCAGTTTTCCTAGAATGTTTATGAGTCACCTGGGGCTGTTTGGGCTGCAGAATCCATTCGCCTCCTCTGAAAGCAGATTCTGATATAGCTATATTTGAATGGGCAGCGAGTCAGTTTTCCTTGACTGTTTATGAGTCAACAGGGGCTGTGGGTGCTGACGAATCCATTCGCCACCTCTGAAAGTAGTTTCGGGGGCTATATCTGAATGGGCAGCAAGTCAGTTTTGCTTGACTGTTTATGAGTCAACAAGGGTTGTGTGGGGTTACGAATCCATTCGTCACATGTGAAAAGAGTTTCGCGAGCTACTTCTGATAGGGCAACGAGTCGGCTTTCCTAGACTGTTTATGAGTCACGAGGGGCTGTATGGGCTGCCAAATCCATTCGCCACCTGTGAAAGCAGTTTCGGGGGCTATATCTGAATGGGCAGCAAGTCAGTTTTCCTTGACTGTTTATGAGTCAACAGGGGCTGTGGGGGCTTACGAATCCATTCGTCACATGTGAAAAGAGTTTCGCGGGCTACTTCTGATATGGCAGCGACTCGGTTTTCCTAGACTGTTTATGAGTCAGCAGGGGCTGTTTGGGCTGCCAAATCCATTCGCCACCTGTGAAAGCAGTTTCGGGGGCTATATCTGAATGGGTAGCGAGTCAGTTTTCCATGACTGTTTATGAGTCACCAGGGGCTGTGGGGGCTTACGAATCCATTCGTCACATATGAAAAGAGTTTCGAGGGCTACTTCTGAGAGGGCAGCGACTCAGTTTTCCTAGAATGTTTATGAGTCACCTAGGGCTGTTTGGGCTGCAGAATCCATTCGCCTCCTCTGAAAGCAGATTCCGATATAGCTATATTTGAATGGGCAGCGAGTCAGTTTTCCTTGACTGTTTATGAGTCAATAGGGGCTGTGGGTGCTGACGAATCCATTCGCCACCTCTGAAAGTAGTTTCGGGGGCTATATCTGAATGGGCAGCGAGTCAGTTTTCCTTGACTGTTTTTGAGTCAACAGGTGCTGTGGGGGCTTACGAATACATTCGTCACATGTGAAAAGAGTTTCGTGGGCTTCTTCTGATAGGGCAACGACTCGGTTTTCCTAGACTGTTTATGAGTCACCAGGGGCTGTTTGGGCTGCCGAATCCATTCGCCACCTCTGAAAGTAGTTTCGGGGGCTATATGTGAATGGGCAGCGAGTCAGTTTTCCTTGATTGTTTATGAGTCAACAGGGGCTGTGGGGGCTTACGAATCCATTCGTCGCATGTGAAAAGAGTTTCGCGGGCTACTTCTGATAGGGCAGCTACTCGGTTTTCCTAGACTGTTAATGAGTCACCAGGGGATGTTTGGGCTGCCGAATCCATTCGCCACCTGTGAAAGCAGTTTCAGGGGCTATATCTGAATGGGCAGCGAGTCAGTTTTCCTTGACCGTTTATGAGTCAACAGGAGCTGTGGGGGCTTACGAGTCCATTCGCCCGCATGTGAAAGCAGTTTCGGGGTATATCTGAATGGGCAGGGAGTCAGTTTTCCTTGACTGTTTATGAGTCAACAGGGGCTGACGAATCCATTCCTCACATGTGAAAAGAGTTTCGAGGGCTACTTCTTAGTGGGCAGCGACCCTGTTTTCCTAGACTATTTATGAGTCATCAGAAGCTGTTTGGGCTGCCGAATTCATTCGCCACCTGTGAAAGCAGTTTCAGGGGCTATATCTGACTGGGCAGCGAGTAAGTTTTCCTTGACTGTTTATGATTCAACAGGGGCTGTGGGGGCTTACGAATCCATTCGTCACATGTGAAAAGAGTTTCGAGGGCTACTTCTGATAGGGCAGCGACTCGGTTTTCCTAAACTGTTTATGAGTCACCAGGGGCTGTTTGGGCTGCCGAATCCATTCGCTACCTGTGAAAGCAGTTTTGGGGGCTATATCTGAATGGGCATCAAGTCAGTTTTCCTTGACTGTTTATGAGTCAAGAGGGGCTGTGGGGGCTTACGAATCCATTCGTCACATGTGAAAAGAGTTTCGAGGGCTACTTGTGATAGGGCAGCGACTCGGTTTTCCTAGACTGTTTATGGGTCATCAGAAGTTGTTTGGGCTGTCGAATCCGTTCGCCACCTGTGAAAAGTGTTTCGAGGGCTACTTCTCATAGGGCAGCGACTCGGTTTTCCTAGACTGTTTATGAGTCACCAGGGGCTGTTTGGGCTGCCGAATTCATTCGCCACCTGTGAAAGCAGTTTCGGGGGCTATATCTGAATGGGCAGCCAGTCAGTTTTCCTTGACTGTTTATGAGTCAACAGGGGCTGTGGGGGCTTACGAATCCCTTCGTCACATGTGAAAAGAGTTTCGAGGGCTACTTCTGATAGGCCAGCGACTCGGTTTTCCTAGACTGCTTATGAGTCATCAGAAGCTGTTTGGGCTGCCGAATCCATTCGCCACCTGTGAAAGCAGTTTCAGGGGCTAGATCTGAATGGGCAGCGAGTCAGTTTTCCTTGACTGTTTACGAGTCAACAGGGGCTGTGGGGGCTTACGAATCCATTCGTGACATGTGAAAAGAGTTTCGAGGGCTACTTCTGATAGGCCAGCGACTCGGTTTTCCTAGACTGTTTATGAGTCATCAGAAGCTGTTTGGGCTGCCGAATCCATTCGCCACCTGTGAAAGCAGTTTCAGGGGCTATATCTGAATGGCCAGCGAGTCAGTTTTCCTTGACTGTTTATGAGTCAACAGGAGCTGTGGGGGCTTACGAATCCATTCGCCCGCAGTGAAAGCAGTTTCGGGGTATATCTGAATGGGCAGTGAGTCAGTTTCCCTTGACTGTTTACGAGTCAACAGGGGCTGACGAATCCATTCCTCACATGTGAAAAGAGTTTGGAGGGCTACTTCTAAGTGGGCAGCGACCCAGTTTTCCTAGACTATTTATGAGTCATCAAAAGCTGTTTGGGCTGCCGAATCCATTTGCCACCTGTGAAAGCAGTTTCAGGGGCTATATCTGACTGGGCAGCGAGTAAGTTTTCCATGACTGTTTATGATTCAACCGGGGCTGTGGGGGCTTACGAATCCGTTCGTCACATGTGAAAAGAGTTTCGAGGGCTACTTCTGATAGGGCAGCGACTCGGTTTTCCTAGACTGTTTATGAGTCACCAGGGGCTGTTTGGGCTGCCGAATCCATTCGCTACCTGTGAAAGCAGTTTCGGGGGCTATATCTGAATGGGCAGCAAGTTAGTTTTCCTTGACTGTTTACGAGTCAACAGGGGCTGTGGGGGCTTACGAATCCATTCGTCACATGTGAAAAGAGTTTCGAGGGCTACTTGTGATAGGGCAGCGACTCGGTTTTCCTAGACTGTTTATGAGTCATCAGAAGCTGTTTGGGCTGCCGAATCTGTTCGCCACCTGTGAAAAGAGTTTTGAGGGCTACTTCTGATAGGGCAACGACTCGGTTTTCCTAGACTGTTTATGAGTCATCAGAAGCTGTTTGGGCTGCCGAATCCATTCGCCACCTGTGAAAGCAGTTTCAGGGGCTATATCTGAATGGGCAGCGAGTCAGTTTTCCTTGACTGTTTATGAGTCAACAGGGGTTGTGGGGGCTTACGAATCCATTCGCCCGCATGTGAAAGCAGTTTCGGGGTATATCTGAATGGGCAGTGAGTCAGTTTTCCTTGACTGTTTAGGAGTCAACAGGGGCTAACGAATCCATTCCTCACATGTGAAAAGAGTTTCGAGGGCTACTTCTGAGTGGGCAGCGACCCAGTTTTCCTAGACTTTTTATGAGTCATCAGAAGCTGTTTGGGCTGCCGAATCCATTCGCCACCTGCGAAAGCAGTTTTGGGGGCTATATTTGACTGGGCAGCGAGTTAGTTTTCCTTAACTGTTTGTGAGTCAACAGGGGCTGTGGGGGCTTACGAATCCGTTCGTCACTTGTGAAAAGAGTTTCGAGGACTACTTCTCATAGGGCAGCGACTCGGTTTTCCTAGACTGTTTATGAGTCACCAGGGGCTGTTTGGGCTGCCGAATCCATTCGCCACATGTGAAAGCAGTTTCGGGGGTTATATATGAATGGTCAGCGAGTCAGTTTCCCTTGACTTTTATGAGTCAACAGGGGCTGACGAATCCATTCGTCACATGTGAAAGAGTTTCGAGGGCTACTTCTGAGAGGGCAGCAACTCAGTTTTGCTAGACAATTTAGGAGTCACTAGGGGTTGTTTTGGGATGCAGAATCCATTTGTCACGTGTGAAAAGAGTTTCAAGGGCTACTTCTGATAGGGCAGCGACTCGGTTTTCCTAGACTGTTTATGAGTCATCAGAAGCTGTTTGGGCTGCCGAATCCATTCGCCACCTGTGAAAGCAGTTTCAGGGGCTATATCTGAATGGGCAGCGAGTTAGTTTTCCTTGACTGTTTATGAGTCAATAGGGGCTGTGGGGGCTTACGAATCCGTTCGTCACATGTGAAAAGAGTTTCGAGGGCTACTTCTGATAGGGCAGCGACTCGGTTTTCCTAGACTGTTTATGAGTTACCAGGGGCTGTTTGGGCTGCCGAACCCATTCGCTACCTGTGAAAGCAGTTTCGGGGGCTATATCTGAATGGGCAGCAAGTAAGTTTTCCTTGACTGTTTATGATTCAACCGGGGCTGTGGGGGCTTACGAATCCGTTCTTCACATGTGAAAAGAGTTTCGAGGGCTACTTCTGATAGGGCAGCGACTCGGTTTTCCTAGACTGTTTATGAGTCACCAAGGGGGGCTGCCGAATCCATTCGCTACCTGTGAAAGCAGTTTCGGGGGCTATATCTGAATAGGCAGCAAGTCAGTTTTCCTTGACTGTTTACGAGTCAACAGGGGCTGTGGGGGCTTACGAATCCATTCGTGACGTGTGAAAAGTGTTTCGAGGGCTACTTCTGATAGGGCAGCGACTCGGTTTTCCTAGACTGTTTAGGAGTCACCAGGGGTTGTTTGGGCTGCAGAATCCATTCGTCACATGTTTAAAGAGTTTCGAGGGCTACTTCTGATAGGGCAGCAACGCGGTTTTCCTAGACTATTTATGAGTCATCAGAAGCTGTTTGGGCTGCCGAATCCATTCGCCACCTGTGAAAGCAGTTTCAGGGGCTATATCTGAATGGCCAGCGAGTCAGTTTTCCTTGACTGTTTATGAGTCAACAGGAGCTGTGGGGGCTTACGAATCCATTCGCCCGCAAGTGAAAGTAGTTTCGGGGTATATCTGAATGGGCAGTGAGTCAGTTTCCCTTGACTGTTTACGAGTCAACA
>Ga0325414_1001950_pt1 | contig 20490 bp, 10 predicted proteins | sample PopdelMetagenome_8_FD_206183 | JGI IMG/M metagenome (GOLD analysis project Ga0325414, IMG submission 206183) | Populus deltoides microbial communities from Bellville, Georgia, United States - Leaf-PdKOR-R3 | ecosystem: Host-associated > Plants > Phyllosphere > Phylloplane/Leaf | place: USA... | reverse complement strand
GGCTACTTCAGTTGCCTTCTTCTTCCCAAAAACATAACCCACCAAATCCTCCTCAGCACCTGCAAAATTACATCATAACACAATAACTATTATTTTCAGCATCATATTTAGACTGCAAGAACACACACAAAAAAGTACCTGAAAGGGGATACTGTATTAAGGATGTAATGGCAGTGTTGGCAGACAATTTTCTTTTCTGGTGAATGGAAATGGGTTTTGAGTAAAAGGGGACATTGATAGAAGGGAAATTAAGGGTAAGATTTGAGTGCAAGGGAGGTTTTAGTATTAGCCTCCTGCTTAAACAGTTCATTGCTGTTAGGGTGGACAGGTCAAGAAGCTTTGGTTGATTAATGTATGAGCCTCTGGCTCTCAGCAAACTGTGCAGGCGGACTAAAAAGCGAGCCCGCATGAAACACATATTTTCCAGCCTTAGCATTTTAATTTTAATTTTAATTTATTATTATTATTATTATAATTTAACTTGTAATATCATGACTTTATTGATTATTTCATAAATATAGGCATTAGGACTGATGAACTACAATCACGACTGAAAGAGTAGTCGGGAAGAATTATCTTAGGAGGAAAAATAATAAAAATGCCGAAATAAATGCTTTTATAATCTACAACTTGAAAACATTATAGGATTTGATATTCATTAGACATCCTTTTTAACAAAACTTTTAGAGTTTTTCTAAAAAAATGGTAGAAAATGCCTAAATTTTTTAAAGTTTTTGTGGTGTTTATAAATATAGTAGCAATTGCTTTGAAAAGTAATTTTTACTTTAAAAAATATCAAAATAATATATTTTTAAAATTTATTTTTTATATTAGTACATTAAAATAATTTTAAAAAATTAAAAAATAATTTAAAATAAAACCTTAAAAAAATAATTTAAAACTAAAAAAGACTTTAAAAAACACGGTACAACATATACTAAAAGGAATTTTTCAAAAAAGTATTTTTTTCCTTTTATTATTAGTATAATTATACTATACAAATAAAAAAAAAAATAAAAAACATTCCCTGCATCGCAAAGGAGAGAAGGATTCCTTTTAAAGAGAGGTTAGAGCTTCTCTTTATTCCAAATTTTGAGTGGTTTCATGTAAATAGTGAAATGTGTTGGTGTATTTGGTATTGTGGTAGTTGTTGTAGTTATGGTTTGAAAAAAATTATTTTATAAAAAGTATTTTTAGTTGAGATTAGTTTAAAAAAATAGGTGTTTGGTTAAAACTGTGGTTGAAATTGAAATTGAAAAAAAAGTAATTTAATGTGTTTGGTTAAGAATTCTTTTAAAATTAAGGTTATAAAATAATTTAAGATATATATTAATATTGATGATTTTTAATTTAAATATTATGGATTTAACTGTTGCTATTATATTATGAAATAAGTTATACTTTATATAAAATATTTTTTATTATTCCATGAAACCATCTATAATTTCACTACGTACAAAATACATCTGACAAAAACTACAGTTTTTATAATTTTTTAGCATGTAATAAAATTAGATAAAATATTATTATGTATAAAATTCACTCTAAACTAGTTTTTAAAAAAAAATGTAAAAAAAAAAAGGTGTCCACGCAGTGCAAAAAAATTACATTGTTCACTATTTTTAAGTGAACACTACAATTCTTTGCACTGTTCACATGAACAGTATATTACTGTTTATGTTAATTGCATTGTTCATTGAACAATACAATTAACATTTATAGTGCAAAAAAAACAAGAAATTTTTACTTTTCAAATACTGCGTTTCCAACATAGAAAAAAAATGAAACTCAATAAACAGTGCATCTTTTTTTTCTCTAACCAAACAACTATAACTACCTTATAAATAAAATACAGCCACAGCCACAGCCACAGCCACATAAGGAATGTTTGTACCTGCGTTTCGCGCAAATTTGAATTTTTTTTTTTTTTTTTGCTAAAATTGAGTGCGGTTTGTACTTTTTGGATCGTTTTGATGTGCTGATGTCAAAAATGATTTTTAAAAAATAAAAAAACATCATTGGCATGCATTTCGGCACGAAAAGCTATTTGAAAAGCACCCGCAACCACACTGCCAAACACGCTCTCAGACGACCACTTATTATAATCAAACATTCAGTTTGTGAGATTTGTTTTAAAAATAAAAGCTACTGCGTGAACAAACCAAACGGGCACAATTTATACCCACAACATAAAAATATTTTTATATATATATATATATATATATATATATATATATATATATATATATATATGCCATTTTTACACTAAAAGACCATTTCTATTTAGCACATGTATTAGTTATTTGACATCTTTTTTTCTACAGGTCAGATAATTTCTTTTGACGAATTTATTTGATTTGTCTCAGTACAAGTTGAATATTTTTTTAATACAAAATAATTAATATGTGTGTTATTAATTTTTTTTTACTTCAAGTAAAAAATATAATTGTAAATTAAAAATCAATACTTATATTTAATAAAATATAGTGAGGTCATATGTATTAATAAAAACATCTAAAATTTTAAGCTAATTTTTAACATGATAGAAAAATAAAATAATGTTACAATTGCTACAGTGAAATATTATTATTTTTAGTTTTTGTATAATATTTTTTTCAAAAAAACAATTGTAAGGGAAGAGAAGAAATAATTTTAAAACAAATTACAAAATAATGAAAATAAGAATAAAAGAAATAGTATAAATAGGATAAATATAGAGTGATAATTATTTCAAGTGCAAGGAATAAAAATAATATTTTTTCCAAAAAAAATGTAAAGAAAAAAAAAGAAAAACTAAAAAAAAATTATGATAAATAAGTTAAATGTAAAATGATAAATATATCAAGTATAAAAAAAATATATAATTTTTTTTCTAAAACAACCCAAAAATTATAAATTTCCTACTATTATAATACCCGCTACAATAAAAAATTAGAAAAAATTAATATTATGTTATTTCTGCAATAAAAGATATATATTTTTTTTAGTATTTGTATAATAATAATTAGACATTTCTAATAAAAAGTTACGTTTCTACTTTTGACCATAGACCCCGGGTAAAAAAGGCCAAAACAACTTGCATACAGAGTTGATTATTTTTTATTGGATTTGATTTTTGCTTATAAAAATAATTAAATTGAAATTTTATAAAATATAAAAATTAAAATCTCGGTTTGGTTTTGGTACGGTTCACTTATTTTATATTAAAAACAAAAAATTATAATGTTTTTTAAGTTTTTTTTACTTTCTAATAAGTTTGGTTTCAGTTTGATTTATTTTTTTTTATTTTTCTCGGTTTGGTTTGATTTTTTAGTTTCAAGCCTGTAAATCTGAAACTAAACCGAATATATTTTTAAATATTTAAATTAATTTTTTTTCATTATTCAATTTTTTTAGTTATTTTTTTATTTAATTAATTTTTAATTTTTTTACATCCCTCAACAAAAGTTGAAAAAAAAAATCTAGAAAGAAAAACCCATAGACCAAGAGAATCAGGTCTATTTTGATGTATAACACAAAAAGGGCAAAACAACTTGCACACCACAATTAATGATGTACATGTTACCAACTAATAAAAATAAAAAGAGGTTCAGAGAATTGCCCTGCAGCATCAGGCAAACAAAAAAGTCTAGTTGCAGCTAAAAGCAAGAAGCAAGGCTGGTAATTCTATTCTGTTTTATTTAATTTAGAATGGTGAAAACATTTTATATTAATTTAAAAAATAAAACAAGACAGAATAATTTTTATTTTATTTTAAATCTTGATTTGTTTTGAACTTTTTAGCTAAATTTCAGTTGAAATGTTCTGGTTTTATTTTATATATTCTGTTCCGATCTTGAAAAGTCATTGAATCAGATTGAAACTATTTCAATTTAATTAATTAAACCACCCAAGTATAAAAAGCTCTTTTTCATTATTATTTTCAATAACAATAATATTAATAATAATATTGAAAATTATTATTGCTATTTTCATTAATAATAATATTAATTTTTTAAAATTAGATTTATCACTAATATATATGATTTATATTCATGTTGTTTTTTTCATATTTATACTTTATAGGAATTTGAGCAAAACAATAGATGTTTTAGATCTAATTAGTCTTGATAACATTGACCTAACTTTATATTTAAAATATTTGTGTTAAAACATTTTACTTTCATAATATTTTGATAATTTATCTAAGTTGAATTACTTTAAGTTACAGATATATTTAATCTTGACTATTTAGAAATATTTTAAATTTTAAAATTATATTTGTTTGATACTGTGTTTGTATTACATAATTTATAATTAATTTATATTAAATTTGAATTATATTTGTTGAATTATATATATATGAATAATACAATTCCGAAACGATACGTCAAAATACTCCAAAACTAAAACATTTTATTCTAATTAAAAATACAAAATACCACCGAAATAGAATTTACAACATTTAATTTTTTTTTAGAAACATCGATCCCAAGAAAACATCATGTATCGAAACAACGTGTTTGGTATTGTGATAGCTGCTGTGGTTGTGATTTGAAAAAAAGTTGTTTTATAAAAAGTGCTTTTAGTTGAGGTTGATTTGGTATTTATGTATGTTTGGTTAAAACTGTGGTTGAAATTGAGGTTGAACAAAAAGTAATTTAATGTGTTTGGTTAAGAATGCTTTTGAAATTGAGATTATAAAATAATTTTAAAAAATATATATTAATATTAATGGTTTTTAATTTAAATATTGTATATTTAACTATTGTTATTACATCATGAAATAAATAATAATTTATATAAAATATTTTTTATTGTTTCATTAAACTATCTATAATTTGGGATTGCGATCAAATTCTATAAATGCTACGTGTTCAAGTGTTTTCCATTTAATTTATGTAGTGTTATTGAATAATATTAAACACTAGTTTTTCGAATAAAATATAATTAAACAAACACTGTCTAGCCACTTACTGTTTAAAATGTGAACACGTCCCATCTACTTCGCCAGGAGAAGGACCGGTAACCTCATTTGTTCAAGGCAGTCATTGGAAGTTGGCTTTGTGTTTTTTTTGGAAAATATTTTTAATATAGTATATTAAAATAATTTAAAAATAAAAAAATAATTTAAATTAAAAAAATAAAATTTATCTAATCTTTATTTAAAACACAATATTAAACAGGAACTTAATCACAACATTATGATCAATTTCCTTGGAAAAGAAAAGGGGGAGGGACACAAAAGGTTGCCCTTTGCCTATCCACCGCTAGTTTTGATAAACTTTGTTTTTGTTTTAGATATTGTTTGAAATTATAATTTAATTATGTTTTTTAAAAAATTTAAATATTTATTAAGCTTTAAATAAAAAAAATAAGTGTTTTTGGATTGTTTTAATATATTAATATCAAAAATAAATTTTTTAAAAAATTATTTTAATATATTTTATAATAAAAAATCATTTTAAAAAATAATATCAATCATATCAAAAAAAAAAAAACAAAAAACCCTTAATAATAATACAAAGTCTAGTTTTGGACTTATGACCATGTACAGCACGATGATAAGCTAACTAAAAAGTAGGTGGTACTTTCAACTTAATGCTTTGCCTGCAAAATTAAATTAAAAAGTGGTTTAATTTTATTTTTTTTATGTTTTAAAAGTATTTAAAAAAATAAAAAATTTTATTTTTTTAAATTAGTTTTTTTTTATGTTTCCAATAGTTTTAATGTGAAAAATAATTTTTAAAAATAAAAAATTATTTAAATACGTCTAAAAAAATAAAAATAGAAAAGTTGATGAAAATTATACCTAACGTGGTGAACATTCTTGAAGCATATTCTGTAGTGATCGGATAAGCTTGTAAAACTATGTAAATATGAAGGGTCAAAGCCAAATCTTCATGGATTTTTCTTTGATTAACACGTGTCCCATTGAACTCTTGACTTCTTTAATCAAAAGCTGAGCAGCAATGTCAGATAAGGGCATCTAACCGGCCAAAAAGCAAAAAGGGGTAAGGGCAAAAGGTATAAAGATTTTGTAATCGAACGTGGCATGATCTGATTTGCTGTATAGTTTGGCATTTATGATTTGTTTAGATGTTAGGCAACGGGGAGGTGATCCGATGTGCTCGAGTGTACTTGAACTTGCAAAATAAGTCAAATGTTTTTTTTTTTCTCTCACCGTTCCAAACCATGAAAGTTTCAAGAGATCTCAAGAAGAAACATTTATGAGAAAAAGGAAAAATAAAGGCAAATGACCAACAAAACGATCCGGGGGATAATTATTTATACAAAAATGGTTTCTTTTCTCTTTTAAAAAAAGAGAAAAAGAAACAAAATTACTCAAGTTGGTAAATTTAAAGATAACTCATATGATCAATAAAAATATAATTTGATTAAAAAATGATATCTTTTTAAAATATATAAACAACAACATATTAAATCAATTTGGGTTAACCTGCAAAATCCGCTACTCAATTCATGAGACCCTGATAACCCTATAAAAAGCAAATAAAAAAAGAATTAAACCCAATTCTTAATCAATCAAAATGTTAAATGATAAAATTAAGAAAAAAAATGAACTAAAAATAGAGTCAAGTGAACTCGGGTTAGCCTACCAAACTTGGTTTATGAGATCAGGATAACCACACAAAAAGCAAATCAAAACAAATTATGAAGCTCAATTATCAATTAAACCAGTGTTAATTGATGAAATTAAAAAAAATCAATTAAAAAAACACAAAAAACAACTCGAGTCAACCGAACAAATCCGCGACACAGGTTATGAGACCGATATAATCTTATAGAACACAAACCAAAATAAATTATAAAGCCTAATTGTCAATCAATTCAGTATTGAAATATGAAATTGAGAAAAATTCTACTAAAAAAAAAGAGTTAACTAGCCTAACCAGCGACTCGGGTCATAAGACCGTGGTAACCCTATATAAAGAAAATAAAAGGAAATATAAAGTTTAATTATCAATCAAAGGATTAAATTGACAAAAATAAAATAAATAAAAGGACAAAAAAATAATATGAGTTAATTGGGGTTAACCTAACAAACCCAAGTCAGGATATTAGGATAACTCCATAATATATATATATATAAAGTATAATTCTCAGTCAACTTCAATATTGAAGGATGAAAATTTAAAAAATATTCAATTAAAAAAAGAAAAAAAAACTCAAGTCAACCTGACTAACCCATAAAACTCGCGACTCGGCTCATAAAACAATGATAACCACATAGAAAGTATAATAAAAAACAATTATGAAACTCAATTCCCAATTAACTCAATATTAAAAGATAAAGCTGAGAAAAAATAAATTAAAAATAATAAAAAAATGACATAATTCAACATGACTGACTCATAAAAACTCGTGACCCAAGTCGAGAGATTATAATAACTTTATAAAAAGAAGATTGAAACAAATTATAAAGTTTAATACCCAACAAATCTAATATTTAAAGATGAAATTAAAAAAAAAACTAAATTTGAAATAAAAATAAAAAATTCATTATAAATTTTGAGGACCAAGATGAAAAAAACTTGGCATTTTAATGTTTATTACTGTAATAAAATACCAAGTACTTTTAGTATAGGTTAATAATAATAAAAATAATTACACATAAAAACTAATTTAAATATATAAGAAGTATTGTTAAGTCTTTCTTTGTCGATGGTGCCAAATCCTTAGTCTAATCAACTCTTCAACTTGTTTTTGAACAAAATTCATTATTTAATTAATCAAATCTTAACACATAAGTTTTCTAACTATCAAATATGATCAAATAGTATGAAAAGTTACGTTAAGTCTCTCAACTATAAATATATATTAACATATTATGAAAAAGTTATGGTAAAAAAATCACTGACTTACAACAAATACATTTAACTACATGGGTGAGTACGCTACGCTGTAATCTGAGTTAAATTTTTTCTAGTATAAAAAATATTTAGATGATGATAACTTGAACCAACCCAGATTAAATTGACTAACACACTATCTAAAATACGAGATCAAGATAATCATGTAGAAAAAAAATAAGAAAATAGAAATGAAAAGAATGAAGACGAAAACTGGATAAAAAAAATTAAAATGTTGAGGAACAGAATAAAAAACAATAAAATAACAATAAAAAGAATAAGAACCAAAATTGAATCAAAAAAGTAAATGAAATAAAATATGGAGTAACAAAATAAAAAAATAATCAAAAAAGGTTAAAAGAACAGCAAACAAAAGAATGGAGATTAAAATTGAATAAATAAAATAAAATGCCCCGGGGATGAAATTGAATAAATAAATTAAACTTCAAAAAATATTAAAAGTAAAAGAAATAGCAATAAAAAAATAAGGACAAAAATTGATAGAAATGAAAACCGGAGGATATAATCAATTTTTAAAAGGTTTGACGTGGATTTCTAGCCTATGAGAGATAAAAGATATATATATATATATAAAAGCTACTAGAGTTGAGCCATACATCCTCCATGCACACGCGCCTCACCAACACAAAAAATAACACATTGCTCCAAACACCATCGTGGATAAATGATTTTGGTAACCAAAAGATCTCACATGCACTGCCTAAAAAGGCACAGGACTATAACATGCCGACACCACAAAATAGTAGCTTTTTTATCTTAATAATATTTAATTTTTTAAAATTACCCAATAGAATCTATGCATAAAATAACAAAAAATACCAAAAATACCCTTAAAACCATGCATAACTTGACTGTTCAGAAAAATAAAAATACAGAAAGCCTCCTTTGCAAGTTTAATGGTTTTTTGCACTTAAAGGTATCACCATTATTTTATTGTGTAAATAATAGAAAAAAGACAAAAAAAAAGAAAAAAAGAAAAAAAAGAAAAGTTATATAACATTTTCTTAACATATTATCAATCAATAACACGCCATTAAATGCAAATAGGTTTAAAAAGAAAAATCTTAAATGGACATCATCCACTTGATTGATCATCATCAACTCTATTTTTCTAATCTCCTCCATCAAACATGCAAAACACAAATCAAATTGTAATATCAAACAGAGCGTAAGTAAGCCATCATCTGTGAGGCACACTAGATCATGCCACCAAAAAAAATATTAAAGACGTAACAGTTACTTTAGTCCAACCAAAACACCTGTGGCATTTGAAGTAAATAAACCAAGAAAACACCAACAATCCAGTAATTTCAAGCATTTTGCTTCTCTTTGTTCACTCCTTAGATGAATGTGTTTTAAAAATATATTTAATATGAAAAAAAAAATTTAATGTTTTTTTTATATTTTTAATATATTAATATAAAAAATAAAAAAAACTTTAAAACTATTTTAACATATTTTAAAATAAAAATTACTTTTAAAAAAAAACTAAAAAAAACACATCTACTGTAATACAACACACCTTCTCGGCATGCTTTATAGAATTTATCTGCAAAAAGAACTCACTTTATATCCTCCAAAAAGTTCAAATTTTTAGCAAAAAAAATTCAAAAACCCAAAGAGAGAAAATGAGAGGAAAAGGAGGAATGTATTTGCTTTGTTGTTGTTATTTGAGCTTACAGAGAGATCCTATACGCGGTTCTTGAAGCAAAAACCAACCCTTTGAGACAGATAAGATAGCCTTTCTCCTCATATTTCAGGTATTTATGTTCTCAAGCAAGCTGAGAGAAATAATTTTTTTGGGGGGTTTTTTTTATGAATTAATTGAGATATTTTTTATTGGTTAGATTTTTAGCTATTCAATGATAAATTAGATTCTTGTTTTGTGTCAAGGATTTGGATAGTTAATTTCATGGTGAGATATCATATCATTACTCTAAGTTTGTGTAGCTTTTAGCTTTAGTAGGTGGTTGTTGAATTTTGAGTCTTGAGGGGTTGCTTTGTAACCACTTCTATCTATTAGTTGCCTTTTCTTTCTTTCTTTCTTTTTTTTTTTTTTGGGGGGGGGGGTTAAAGTCTTAAAGAGGTTTTATTGTGTTTATCTATGTTTGAAGTTCAGTTGGATTCTCCAAAATTTGGTAATATTACATGTCTTAATGAAGTTCAGTTGGATTCTCCAAAATTTGGTAATATTACATGTCTTAATGAATCCCAGTTTGTAAATTGACTTGATTTTTTTGTTTTCTTTGCTGTGTGGATTTCTGTTCAATTATTTGCAATGTATCTTTTTTCTTAATTTCTTTGAGGGTTCATGACGCGTTTGAGCATTTTTACCATTCTTTCGTCAGGAAATTTTGCTGCGAGCGAAATTTGGTATGTAGTTGATGGACTGTTTGTGTGAGTATGTTTTGTGTTGTTTTCATGCGTTAGGGATAATCTACGTGAGTCAAATTAAGAGGAGAAGAATTTAAAAGATGATGTGATGGAAGAGTCAGAGACATATAAAAAATATCAATACAATTCTGGGGATCCCAGACATGAGAGATCCCAGCCTGCTTCTCAGGCATACACACCAGACCCTACAAGCAGCAGAAATTCCAATATGAGACTTCCTGACCTAAATGTACCACTACCAGAAGTTAAACCTGTACTTAACTATTCCATTCAGACAGGTGAGGAGTTTGCTCTTGAATTTATGCGTGATCGAGTTAATCCTAAGAAGCCTCTCATTCCAAATGCTGTTGGTGATCCCAATTATGCTACTGGTTATCTGGAATTAAAAGGCATTAGTCATACAGGGTCTGAAAGTGGATCGGAAATTTCGATGTTAACTATAGTAGAGAGAGGTCAAAAAGAATTTGAGAGGACGAACTCATCTTTACATGAAGATAGAAGCAACTACGGGTCAGTTCAGTCGGTACCAAGAACTTCAGGTTATGAAAGTCGTGTGGTGCTGCTACATGGCTATGCTTCCTCCTCTGGAGTCTCCGATAGCAGTCTCCGATAGCTCCTCTGGGAGAATGAAAGTTCTCTGCAGCTTTGGTGGTAAAATCCTACCCCGTCCGAGTGATGGAAAACTGAGGTATGTTGGAGGTCAAACACGCATCATGCGCATAGCAAGGGACATTTCTTGGCATGAGTTTAAGCAGAAAACTTTAGCAATATATAGCCAAGCTCTTGTGATAAAGTATCAGCTTCCTGGAGAAGATCTTGATGCCTTGGTTTCTGTTTCAAGTGATGAGGATCTGCTAAATATGATGGATGAGTGGAGTGAAGTTGAAGATAGAGAAGGATCACAAAAACTCAGAATGTTTCTCTTCTCAATGAGTGATTTGGAAGATGATCAATTTGGTCTGGGCATTGGAGGGGTTGATTCTGAGGTTCAGTACGTAGTTGCTGTCAATGGCATGGATGTGGGAACCAGAAGAGAATTGGTCCTGCATGGTTTAGCAAGCTCTTCAGGAAATAACTTAGATGAGTTAGATAGATCAAACACAGACTGGGAGACAATTAGTGTTGCAACTACTTCTGTTGGGCTCGGTGCTTCACCTTTGACTGACATTTATCAGTCTTCTCAACCTACTCTTCAAAGTTCTTCCAATGCCTATGAGACCTATCCACAGCTTTATCATGGCCAGATGATGGATCCTAGAGACACCAAGCAGTTTCCATTGCACTATCACCGTCACTCCTCTAACTACTCCTCCTTTGGAGAAATCCCATATGCAAGACAACTTCATGGGCTCATGAGTGAACAAGCAGATTTGTATGAGGGACAGCAATATAATAGCTTTCAGGTAAAGAATTCACAGATATCTGTTAAGGAGGTGAAGCCAAGACCTGATGGTTCAATTCAGCAAGAGATTGACCCAGGAAAAACTCATCCAATAGAGAAAGTTTACCCTGCTCCAGTTGATGAAGTACTAGTAACAGCTGTTGTTCCAGAAGGAGATATACGTATTGTGCCCTCAAAACATGAGGGAAAACACCAAGAACCGAAGAAGGTTTCTTCTTCTGCTGATGACATGAATCAAGTGCAGGCACATAAATCTTGGGAAGATGATCAACATTCTGCACCCAGTGGTGCTTCTGGTCCAGGAAATGCTGATTCCGCTTCTAATCCAATTGACTTGAGCTATCTTGAGCTGTCTATACCTCAGAGGGCTTATTATTCAGAGAGAATACCTCGGGGGCAAGAAGAGTTGCTGAATAGATTATCAAAGTCTGATGATTCACTTGGCATTCAGTTGCTCATTTCTCATTCATGTTCTGACATCACTGAGAACAACCCAATTACAAAATCTGTGGAAAATTTCCATGAGAGTAATCTGGCTGCCCATACTGAACACTCTATTTCAACTGAAAAATCATCATGTACAGACTCTCAAATCATGGATGATGGAGTCTCTGACTTTGAGACAGATATTACCACAGGTAATCAAAGGAAGCCCCTGGTTGATGAAATGGGAGAAATGGGATCTGGACATCCAGCTTTGTGCCAAGTAACTTCCGTTGTGCAGCATAAGGATCCTGCAGCTGATCTTCCAGATGAACGGGATGAGATAAAAAGCAGGGATGTCTCTGATAAGGATAATGTGGGGTGTTCTCAGCCATTTTTTTGGACAGAGAGCTCAACTAAAGATATTGAAGGAATACCTTCTGTTGGTGTTTCGTCAACCAAGCAGGCAGAAATCCAAATAGATATTAACGACAGATTCCCTTGTGATTTCCTTTCTGAAATATTCTCAAAAGGGATATTTACCAATGATGCTTTTGTTGTTAGTCCAATACATAATGATGGAGCTGGTGCGAGTGTGAACATGGAAAATCATGAGCCTAAGCACTGGTCTTATTTTCAGAAGATGGCAAAGGAAGGGTTTGTTAAAAAAGACATATCTATTATTGACCAGGATCATCTTACTACGTCTGTTCTAAGAAATGTAGACGAAGATCATAAATCTTATCATTTCACACCTTTAGCAGCCGGTAGAGATTCAGTGGGCCATGACTATTCTCAAATTAATTTTGGCCAAGACAATCAAAATAATTTGCCTGGAATGGTAGGAGCTGATTCTACAATGATGTCCGATTTTGATCATTCCCAATTGAAGAACTCTGAAAGTATGCAGTTTGAGGCTATGATGGAGAACCTACAGTTGCCAGAGTCACAGTATGAGGTGTCTCTTCTCAATTTTAATTTGATTTGAGAGCTTATTTCCTAGCATGCTAACTTAACTTCACTCTGATGCATATAGGATGGGAAGTTGGATAACAGGAATGATGGCCTTCCTCCTCGTGATCCTTCTTTGGGAGATTTTGATATCAATACCTTGCAGGTATCTATCCTAGATATATTTACTCATCTGTATTATGATGTAACCTGTCCTGTTTTTAGTGTTCAAAGTAATTTTCTTGTGCCATGCCTAAAATATTAATTGACTCAAATTTCAATTGGTAATACATATGAAAAGAAACCAAACCTGGAGATAGACCACAATATGCTTCCTAATTGGTTTTCCTTTTCTCCTTTGTGCTTCTGTGACTGTGATACAAATATGATGACCTTGCAGGAACTTATGGATGCATTTTATTCCTCTTTCATGCTTATGCTCTTCCATCTTCTACTTTAAAATTAGTTCAATTTACTTTTTACCTCAGAATAACATCTGCTTAATTCCTTTTTACCCTTTTCTGGGTGATTTAACAGATCATAAAAAATGAAGATCTTGAAGAGCAAAAAGAGTTGGGTTCTGGCACTTTTGGCACAGTGTATCACGGAAAATGGAGGGGAACGGATGTTGCCATTAAGATGCTAAAAAAGATATGTTTTACAGGACGATCATCAGAGCACAAGAGACTGGTAACTGTTGCACAACTCCTGATATGCGTTTCCATTTTTTTTTCCCCTAAAAATAATTGTTGTCACCCACTTTTGAACAAAAAAAAATATATATATAATAATACAAGAAGAAAGCTTAGAAGATTGCCGAAGTTGGTGGTAAAGGACCAAGATGACAAGTGGAAAAGTTAGAGACCAAAATGTATAAGACTGACAAAATTAACAACTCAATTTTGACTGAAAAAAGGCCTCATTGGTGAAAATATTTTTATTTAAGGTAAAGAAATACAAATTTGGATGATTAAGGACTCAATAAGAATTTTGAAAGGCTTAATTAATTTTATTGAGGACTTGATTGCAAGGAAAATAAGTTTTTGGAGTCAATTTAGGTATTAATTGGAAGAAATTGAAGTTTGGAGATTGAAATTAGACTTTGGAAGGTTTAATTGGTCAAATCAGAGGCTTAATTGTGAAAACATTAAAGTTTGGAGGCTAATTAAGGACTTAATTACAAATTCCCAAGATCAAGGACCAATCTGTAAGTGGCACACAATTTCAGGGGTAGATATTGGTCAAATCAGGGGCCAAATTGAAAAGAATTGAAATTTTGGCGGTCAATTAAGAATGAAATTGAACAAATTAAAAACCTAGGACTCGTTTGTAAAAGGCGTTGAACTTTGGGGCTGGTATTTGAATTTGACAGGGGTATAATTGCATGCAATTAAAAGTTGGGAGACAATTATGGGTGCACTTAGAAAGAATTGGAACAGCAAGGACCATATTGAAATTGAAAAAATTTAAAATTAAAAAACCCTAATTTATAGGGTTTAAACTAGACGACATGTCATTCACCCACTATTCATCTCTTTCCTTCGTAATTTTGGATGATTGAGTGGGCATGTTCAAGTGAATGAATGTGGCGTCTCTGACCATCTCAGGGGCTGTAACCACCACCATTCAACTGAGAAACACCCCTTTTACAACAACATGCCCGTGAAATTGGATGTTTACACCCCAATTCTTCCTCAAAAGTCTCCATTATCCTGTCCCCGATCAGCTTTCCTTGCATTTTCAGATTCTGGGTTGATCGAGTTGACATATTTGAATGAATGAATGTAAAGCTACAAACCTTCAAATTGAGTAAGATTGAATCCAAACAAAATGTGTGCACTTTCTCTACCAACTTTAGGTGGTTTCCGATGACGTTTACATCGGAGTTGCTTTGACGAAGCCTCGAAAGTGGTCAACCCAATCAACTTTAACTGTGACACCTATTTTTCAAAAACTAACCATTTTTTTCATGTGTTCACACCTGAAAGCCTCTTAGAGGATTCTTATCAAGGGTTTTAAAACCTCACTCCTATGATCAAAAGGCCAGAAATAACTCTTTGCCCTTTAAATCTAGCAAAACCACCAAGGACCAAAACCACCATTGCAAAAAAAGCCCAAAAAAAGCCCAGTACAAGAGTTCTTTTGTCCAGAACTCACTCATTTTAATCAAAGGACTAAGCTCTGATCAATCTTTGATTGAATCCACCAAAAAAATCCTAGAAAAAACGTATAAATACCCCCTGAAAATATGAAAAACAAACAAGGAAAAGGGGTAGAAAAAAAAGAAGAAAAACGTGGGGATATACTCTGTCAATAGACTATTGTGAAGGTCCAAGAGCCTAACATAGAAGGTCTAACAAGTTTTGGAGAGAGAGGTGAAAGGGAAATAATGAAGGAAAAGAGAAGGAAAAACAACAACTTATAGTAAGCAAGCTTGGAGAAGGTATAACCATGTAAAAACTCAAGGGTGGAGTCCATGTGGCTTGCCCGTTCATGCTTTCTTTGTTTAATGACATTTTAGGCTTGTTTTGGTGTCGCATGTTGTTAAGTTTGGATGTTGTTTAATGTCTGAAAATGTAGTTTTTCTTTGCTTGATTTTGGTTTGAGTTAATTGTTAATGTTTCTGGATGTTTATGAAATGTTTGGATGTTGTTTTTGCTGAGATAAAATAATTTTTGTAATCTGTCAAAAGTAGCAGTGGCTGTGTGATGCCTATTTCTGAATTGGTAGTTCATGTCCTTGGTTCCTAAGCTTGACTTTTGTCCTAAAAAGTTAGTTTTGGATGTAAATTTAATGCATTGGTTGGCTGTCAATAGATTTGTAGTTTTGGTTTTAGGAATTTCATGCATGTTTTCCATGATTTGTGGTTTTTTGTTGTTTGTATTGATTAAAACGTTATGAATATGGCAATGTGGTTTGTTAAGGTAAAAAACTGGAAGTTTAAAGCTTCAGAAGGGCATTTCTGGGTTTTCGCTGTTGAATGTTGTTCACGTCCATCCGAAGAACATTGTCTTGAGTACTAGTTTTAGGTTTCGTTTTGATTCGATTTTGGTTTCTGCATGTTTGTATGACTTGTTTAATCGATAATCTAAGGTCTTCATGCATCAATAACAAGTTTTTTTTATGGATTTTTAATCCTAGGGTTTCAGTTTTGAACCGAAACCCATTTTGACATATTCGTGTTGATTTTTTTATAATCGAACTGAATGAATGTTTGATTCTTGGTCCATGCATGATTGCGAACAAAACTCGACCTTTGATTGCTTGAAAACTTGTCTGGATTGAGATTTGTATTGTTGGGTTTGGTTTTAATGTTCATCGGTGTTCTTCGTACTCTTCATTTTCTCTGGTTTTGATCCGTTTTGACAAATAATTTTTGAGTTTTTTTTTAAGTCTGATTTGTTATGGTTTCTGGTTTAAGTTTTGGCTTGTTTTTCGGGTCAAACCAGTGGTCTTTGGTTCAGTTTAGATCGAACCAATGGTATCGGGTCGAACCATGGTTTTCGGTTCGATTCAGGTTTGAACCAGTGTTTTCAAGTCAACCTGATTGGTTTTGTTTTGGGTCAGATACCTAGGCTTTTTTGGTTGGTTGTGTTTTTGTTAAGGCATTTTTAGCCTAATAGGGGTTGTTTGACAAACACATTTTGAGATCTATTTTGACAGTTTTGTTTTGAATAAAAATGATTTTTTTGCCAAACATACCCAAATAAATTCTAAAAAATTTCAAGAACCAGTTTAAAATTATTTGTGGGTCCCTTGCATATTTGTTTTAGCAATTTTATTTAATATCGGGGTTGTAGACTTATACTGTGAGATGTTGACCTAATATTAAAATACCTGTTTTTCATCGCAATCTCAAAAATTTCCAAAATTTATGTAAAAAAATTTCTCATTTCAAAAATACAAAAATGTATTATTTTATTTGGTGTGCATTCGGCCAAGTTTCTTAAAAGATAAAAATTATATTTTGCTTAAAAAATATATATAAACATATGGTATGATTTAACATTTTTTTTATATAAACACAAAAATTCAAAAAATATCTTTGCATGTACTTTTGAATTTAAGAACCAGTTTATTGAATTAATGAGAACTTGATCAATATTTCAGTTACTCTTAAAAATATTAATTTAACATTTTGGTGTAAACGTTGGACCTACAAATAGGTGTCATTTAAATACTAGAAGTTGACTAGAAAGTTCTCATAATTATTTTGAGTATTCACCAATTTCAATCGAGAATATTTTTTTCACCACAATATACAAGTTGTAGAAAACTCTTTCGCCTTCAAGGATATGTGAACTTTGTTAGGGCACTTACATAGATTCTTTTCACAAGAATTTATTTAGGCATATGAGCTCATGATGTAAACGAAAAGCCAAATTTATTCATGAGAATAAATCTTTATTTTAAGCCATAGACGGACCATCGGTTAAGAACCCATCAATATCTTTAAGCCATATCCTGTCCACGTAATGCCGCTTATCTCAGATAAGGTGCATTAGGGATGTTAATACATTCCCTAGTCATAATCAATTCTTTATCTTAGAGTTTCATACAAGATCAGTCTACCTGAGTCTCCTAGCAACCCTGAATCAAATAACTAAATGATGAATTCTTGATCCTGATGCCTCCACGCGTAGGATACATGCCATAATAATTATATGCCATTTTGTGCTATAGCCATCATTGGAGACGTCTGTTTTTAGTTTTCTGCAAGATGTACATTGGCCAGGATCAGCTTCCAGTTTCCTTTTCTTGTCATATCCTTTTCTTAACGCAATGTTATATAATCTATTTTCACTGGCATCACCAGACCTTAGAGTTTTGGCGGGAAGCTGACATCCTTTCAAAGCTCCACCATCCAAATGTTGTAGCATTTTATGGCGTGGTTCAAGATGGACATGGGGGGACATTAGCTGCTGTGACAGAGTACATGGTTGATGGTTCTCTTAGAAGTGTTTTACTTCGCAAAGATAGGTAAGTTGTGCACGTTTGCAGCTCTTTGAATTTCAGTTTGGCTAAGTTCCAACTAGTTTGGAATTTCATACACAGGCAGTCAATTGTGTTGTGTTCTCCTGTTTCTTATTTTTCTAAATCTTAACTTGCAGGTATCTAGACCGTCGCAAGAGACTTCTCATAGCTATGGATGCTGCATTTGGAATGGAATATCTGCATTCAAAGAATATTGTGCATTTTGATTTGAAATGTGACAACTTGCTTGTGAACTTGAAAGATCCCCAGCGACCAATCTGCAAGGTAAATTCTAGTTGTATGAAGAACAAGCCAATTGCATCAATGATTGTGTACTTTCTATACAGTTTCTTATGAATGGATGGCTCAGGTTGGTGATTTTGGCCTGTCAAAAATCAAGCGAAATACTTTGGTTTCTGGAGGTGTAAGTGGAACTCTACCATGGATGGCCCCTGAGCTGCTAAACGGAAGCAGTAATAAGGTCTCAGAAAAGGTAAATGTTTCACTCTTGAAATTACTCTTGTCAATGGCATGAGAAGAGTGTAATTTTATAGAATTGTACAGATTTAGATTTTTGTTCCATTCAGACCTCAGTTAAGTTTGTTGCTGACATGATGGAAGTTTCAAAATCTTTGTTGGCATTTGGTGGTTGAAAACTTTATCTGAATCTCTACTTTCTGTTTCTTCTAGTTTTGCCAAGCTGGTTTAAGCTTTAAATTTTTTTCCTGCTTTTATTACCTTTTAGTCGACATATACGGAACTTGGTTTATGCAGAAGTTTATCTCTTCATTCTATCCTTTCTCCATGTAGTCCTTGTTGTTTAATGTCCCTTAAGATCAGTTACTAATCTTTAATAGATCTCAGGTTGATGTGTTCTCTTTTGCAATTGTCTTGTGGGAAATTCTGACCGGTGAGGAGCCATATGCCAACATGCACTATGGTGCAATTATAGGTATGGTTTCTGTACTCCATTTCTTTTGTTTGTGCATGCACGTGTATTTGTGTTTGCAACTGTACATAAAGCTTCTTTGGGTTGTGCCCCTATCCCAAGATTGGAGCCCATTGTGACTCTGGAGTCACCTAAAATGCCAGTGGACATCTACTAAAATACAAATTTGAATTTAGTCTTTCAATTCATATGGATTCATTTTCACTAGATGAATGCACATATACGATACGTATTTTTATGAGGAAATAATGCTGAGATACTTTAAATGATCAAGAGGTGATGAAAACGAAAACTTGATCGAAAAATCAAGTCATTGGGTCTGATATTGTTCTGTTATAGACTTGTGTCTCATGTACTGAAACTGGGCTATCTGGGGATCTTGAATGGGGTTTTGTTATGTGATGGTATCTAGACTTGGTTCCATGCCAAAGGGATAATTTTACTTCTAGGCACCATCTAACCTCTGGAACTTGGAATATTATGCACATTATCTGCAGCAATTGCACATTAAATCTGCTCCTCTGACCTGTTGGTGTGCTATTGATGTCAGCTGCATTTATATTCTGTGCTGTCTACACGTGTGAATATTTATCCTTGCGTGTAGGAGGAATTGTAAACAACACGTTGAGACCAACAATACCAAGTTATTGTGATTCTGAATGGAGAAGGTTGATGGAGCAATGTTGGGCCCCTGATCCTGCTGTTAGGCCTTCTTTCACAGAAATTGCCCGTCGTTTGCGCACAATGTCATCAGCTGCTAGCCAAGCCGAAGGACACGAACACAAGGCATCAAAGTAATGGTTTGACAATTCCTAGTTTTCGCCTTCCCATGACATGTTTCATCGTAAATTTATTTATTTTACGCTACTCTCCAGAGAGAGACTTGTATCATGTTAGGTAGGAGAGATCGGCTTCCATAATGTTTTTGAAATGGAAGTGATTCTCTCTTACAATAATTGACAAGTATTGTTTTATTCTAGAATCTTACTTTAAATAATAATATAAATTATTTTTTGAGACTTTACTTACCAACTTATGTTTTTTAATCGAATTGTTTCTTTAACTTAGTATGCTTTAATGATTAAGTAGTTAAGGGTTTAAATCTTATCATTTTATTTATTTGATAAAAATTAAGTATAAGGTAGTGTGAGCATGTGTAAATTTCAAGTTTGAAGGGTTTTCACTTGAGAGGGTGTATAAGAGAATAATATAAATAATATCTTAAAATTTTATTTAACAGTTTAAAAGCTTTTAGATTGAATTGATTTTTTGACAGTTACATTGTTATTGAATTCTATACTTTGGAAAGGAGTTTCATACTTGTCTCCCCATGGTTTTCGAGTAATTAATGACATTTAATTAGTTACATGTTAGGGCTATTTTGATGAAAAAGACAGATGCAATAGGTTAGAGAAAATAAAATCTATATAATTAATTAAAAGTGATAAAAATATATTTATTTAGGATTTTTTCTTATATCTATTTATTTTTTAAAATAAACTTCAAGAAATAACTAATAAAAT
>Ga0325414_1001949_pt1 | contig 20493 bp, 8 predicted proteins | sample PopdelMetagenome_8_FD_206183 | JGI IMG/M metagenome (GOLD analysis project Ga0325414, IMG submission 206183) | Populus deltoides microbial communities from Bellville, Georgia, United States - Leaf-PdKOR-R3 | ecosystem: Host-associated > Plants > Phyllosphere > Phylloplane/Leaf | place: USA... | reverse complement strand
TCGGTGGCTAGCCTGTAGCCATCTGTTGTTTTATGTTTCTGTTATCATTGTAAATCTGGGGTATGCCCCTTATAATGTTTGTATCTTCTTCTTTTAATACATACGTCAACTTACCAAAAAAAAAATCGCTACTCGGTGACGAGGAGGTGTGGTCGGCCAGACTTCAATAACGGGTCAAAATGGCCATAACTTTTAATCCCACCATTGGATCGCGCTCAAATTTTTGAACGAGTTTCCAGAGTCTGTTTTCCTTTGGGTTGCTAAGTAATCAAAATACAGTGACGAGGAGGTCTGGTCGGCCAGAGTTTAGTAACGGGTCAAAATGGCCATACCTTTTTTATTCGATTGTTGGATCGCGTTCAACTTTTTACACGAGTTTTTAGATGGCGTTTTCCTTGGGGTTTTTATGTATTCGCTACTCGGTGATGAGGAGGTGTGGTCGGCCAAACTTTAGTAACGGGTCAAAATGGCCATAATTTTTTATCAGACCGTTGGATCGCGCTCAAATTTTTACTCGAGTTTCTAAAGGTCATTTTCCTTGAGGTTTCTATCGAATCGTTACTCGGTGACGAGGAGGTCTGGTCCGTCAGAATTGAGTAACGGGCAAAAATGGCCATAACTTTCAATCCGACCGTTAGATCATGCTCAAATATTTGCACAAGTTTCCGGAGGCTATTTTCCTTGGGGTACCTATGGAATCGCAACTCGGTGACGAGGAGGCCTACTCGGTCAGAGTTTAGTAACGAGTCAAAATGGCCATACCTTTTTTATTCGACCGTTGGATAGCTCTCAAATTTTTGCACGAGTTTCTAGAGGCTGTTTTCCTTGGGGTTTCTATGTAATCGTTACTCGGTGATGAGAAGGTCTGTTCGGCCAGACTTGAGTAAAGGGTTAAAATGGCTGTTATTTTTTATCCCATTGTTGGATCGCACTCAAATGTTTGGACGAGTTTCTGGAGGTCGTTTTCATTGGGTTGCTATCGAATCATTACTAGGTGACGAGGAGGTCTGGTTGGCCAGAATTGAGCAACGGGTCAAAATGGCCATAACTTTCGATCTGACTGTTGGATCGTGCTAAACCTTTTACACGAGTTTCCGTAAGCCATTTTAAGCTTTTGATCCTACCGTTAGATCGCACTCAAATTGTTGCATGAGTTTCCGTAGGCCATTTTCCTTGGGGTTTCTATCGAATCGTTACTCAGTGACGAGGAGGTCTGGTCGGTCAGAATTGAGTAACGGGTCAAAATGGCCACAACTTTCAATCCGATTGTTGGATCACGCTCAAATATTGGCACGAGTTTTCGGAGGCCATTTTCCTTGGGGTTGCTATGGAATCGCAACTCAGCGACAAGGAGGTCTGTTCGACCAGACTTGAGTAATGGGTTAAAATGGTCATAACTTTTTATCAGACCGTTGCATTGCGCTCAAATTTTTACACGAGTTTTTGGAAGGCGTTTTCTTTGGGGTTTATATGTAATGGCTACTCGGTAACGAGGAGGAGTGGTTGGCTAGACTTCAGTAACTGGTCAAAATGGCCATAACTTTTAATCTCACCGTTAGATCGTGCTCAAATATTTGAACGAGTTTCTAGAGGCTGTTTTTTTTTGGTGTTGCTAAGTAATCGTAACACGGTGACAAGGAGGTCTGGTCGGCCAGAATTTAGTAACGGGTCAAAATGGTCGAACCTTTTTTATTCAACCGTTGGATCGCTCTCAAATTTTTGCACGAGTTTCCAGAGGTCGTTTTCCTTTGGGTTTCTATGTAATCATTACTAGGTGACGAGGAGGTCTATTTGACCAGACTTGAGTAATTAGTTAAAATGGCCATTATTTTTTATCCCACAGTTGAATCGCGCTCAAATGTTTGCATGAGTTTCTGGAGGTCATTTTCCTTGAGTTGCTATCGAATCCTTACTAGGTGACGACGAGGTCTGGTCGGCCAGAATCGAGCAATGGGTCAAAATGGCCATAACTTTCGATTCGCTAGTTGGATCGCTTTTGATCCGACCTTTTGATTGTGCTCAAATTTTTTCCATGGTTGCTATCGAATCGTTACTCGGTGATGAGGAGGTTTGGTCACCTAAAATTGAGCAACGGGTCAAAATGGCCATAACTTTCGATCCGATCGTTGGATTGCACTCAAATATTTGCACGAGTTTTCGGAGACCATTTTCCTTGGGGTTGCTATGGAATCGCAACTCAGTGACGAGGTGGTCTGGTCGGTCAGACTTCAAGAACGGGTTCAAAAGGCCATAACTTTTGATCAAACCGTTATATTGCGCTCAAATTTTTAAACGTGTTTCTGGAGGCCATTTTCTTTGCGGTTTCTATCGAATCGTTACTCGATGATGAGGAGGTCTGGTCCGTCAGAATTGAGTAATAGGTCAAAATAGCCATAACTTTCGATCTGACCATTGGATCATGCTTAAATATTTGCGCGAGTTTCAAGAGGCCATTTTCCATAGGGTTTCTATGTAATCATTACTTAGTGACGAGCAGGTCTCGTCAGCCACCGTTGAGTAATGGGTTAAAATGGCCATAACTTTTGATCTAACCGTTGTATCGCGCTTAAATTTTTAAACGTGTTTCTGGAAGCCGTTTTCCTTGAGGTTTCTATGGAATCGCAACTTGAGCGAGGAGGTCTGGTTTGTCAAAATTGAGTAATGGGTCAAAATGGCCATAACTTTCTATCCGACCGTTAGATCACGCTCAAATATTTGCACAAGTTTCCGGAGGCTGTTTTCCTTGGGGTAGCTATGGAATTGCAACTCGGTGACGAGGAGGCCTGTTCAGCCAGAGTTTAGTAACGGTTCAAAATGACCATAGCTTTTTTATTCGACCGTTGGATTGCTCTCAAATTTTTACACGAGTTTCCAGAGGCCGTTTTCCTTGGGGTTTCTATGTAATTGTTACTCGGTGATGAGGAAGTCTATTCGGCCATACTTGAGTAATAGGTTAAAATTGCCATTATTTCTTATTCCACCGTTGGATCGCGCTCAAATGTTTACACGAGTTTTTTAGGTTGTTTTCTTTGGGTTGCTATCAAATTGTTACTAGGTGATGAGGAGGTCTGGTCGGCCAGAATTGAGCAACGGGTCAAAATGGCCACAACTTTCAATCCGACCTTTTGATCGCCTCCAATTTTTCCATGGGTTGCTATCGAATTGTTACTCGATGACAAGGAGGTTTGGTCGGCCAGAATTGAGCGAAGGGTCAAAATGACCATAATTTTTGATCCGACCGTTGGATCACTTTTGATCGCGCTCAAATTTTTTCGACGGGTTGCTATCGAATCGTTACTTGGTGACGAGGAGGTTTAGTCGGCCAGAATTGAGCAATGGGTCAAAATGGCTATAACTTTCAATCTGATCGTTGGATCATGCTCAAATTTTTACACGAGTTTCCGGACACAGTTTTCCTTTAGGTCGCTACTCGGTGACGAGGAGGTCTTGTTGGCCAGACTTGAGTAACACGTCAAAATGGCCTTAACTTTCGATCCGACTGTTGGATCGCATTCAAATTTTTCCACAATTTTCTGGAGGATGTTTCCTTTGGGTTGCTAGGGAATTGCTACTCATTGACATGCGTAACTGGTCAAAATGACCATAACTTTCGATCCGACCATTGGATAGCCCTCAAAATTTTGCACGAGTTTTCGGATGCTATTTTCCTTGGGGTTTCTATGTAATCGTTACTCGACGACGATGAGGTCTCGTCTGCCAGACTGGAGTAACGAGTCACAATGGCCATAACTTTTGATCAGACTATTGGATCGCGCTTTAATATTTGCACGAGTTTCCTGAAGCTTTTTTCCTTGGGGTTGATATGGAATCCTAGCTTAATGACGTGAAGGTCTGATCGCCCAAACTTGAGTAAGGGGTTAAAATAGGCATAACTTTCGATCATACCATTACATCGCGCTTAAAGTTTTGCACACATTTCTGGAGACCGTTTTCCTTAGGGTTGCTATGGAATCGTTACTCGGCGACGAGGAGGTCTCGTTGGCCAGACTTGAGTAACGGGTCAAAATGGCCATAATTTTTTATCCTACCATCGGATCGCGCTTAAATTTGAACGAGTTTCCAGATGCCGTTTTCCTTGGGATTTCTATGTAACCGGTCAAAATGGCCATAACTTTCGATCCAACCATTGGATCACCCTTAAATGTTTGCACGAGTTTCCTGAAGCTGTTAGGGTTAAAATAGCCATAACTTTCGATCCAACCATTAGATCGCACTCAAATTTTTGCGAGAGTTTCCGGAGGCCATTTTCCTTAGGGTTGATATGGAATCCTAACTCGGGGACGAGGAGGTCTGGTAGCCCAAACTTGAGTAAGGGGTTAAAATAGCCATAATTTTTTATCCGACTGTTGGATCGCGTTTAAATTTTTGCATGATTTTCCGGAAGCCATTTTCCTTGGGGTTGCTATGGAATCGCAACACGGTGACGAAGAGGTATGGTCGGCTAGACGTGACTCATGGGTCAAAATGACCATGACTTTTGATTCAACCGTTGGATCGCCCTCAAATTTTTGCATGAGTTTTCGAAGGTTGTTTTCATATGGTTTCTATGGAATCGCTACTCAGCGATATGGAGGTATGGTCAGCCAGACTTTTGTAACGGGTTAAAATGTCCATAATTTTCGAGCAGACCATTCTATCGCGCTTAAATTGTTTGCACGAGTTTCCTTAAGTTGTTTTCCTTTGATATGGAATCCCAACTCGGTTTTGCTCGAGTTGAGTAACGAGTCAAAATGGCAATACTTTCGATCAAACCAATAGATCGCGCTCAAAGTTTTGCTCGAGTTTCCGGAGGCCATTTTCTTTAGGGTTGATATGGAATCCCTAGTCGATGAAGACGAGGTCTCGTCGGCCAGACTTGAGTGACGGGTCAAAATGGCCATAACTTTCAATTCGACGATTGGATCACCCTTAAATTTTTGCATGATTTTCCGGAAGCCTTTTTCCTTAGGGTTGCTATTAAATCGCAACTCGATGACGAGGATATCTAGTCAGGCAGACTTGAGTAATGGGTCAAAATTGTCATAACTTTTAATCAGACTATTGGATCGCCTTCAACGTTTTGCACGAGTTTCCGGATGCCATTTTCCTTGGGGTTTCTAATTGATTGCTACTCGGCGACGTGGAGGTCTGGTAAGCCAGAAATGAGTAACGGGTCAAAATGGCCATAACTTTCGATCAGACCATTGGATTGTGCTTAAATTTTTGCACGAGTTTCTAGAGGCCGTTTTCCTTGGGGTTGATATGAAATCCCAACTCGGTAACGAGGAGGTTTAGTCGCCCAGATTTGTGTAACGGGTTAAAATAGCCATAACTTTTGATCCGACTGTTGGATCGCGCTCAAATTTTTGCACGCGTTTTCGGAGACCTACTCGGCGACGAGGAGGTCTCATCGGCCAGACTTGAGTAATGGGTTACGATGGCCATAACTTTCGATCAGACCATTGGATCGCGCTTAAATATTTGCACGAGTTTCCTGAAGCTTTTTTCCTTGGGGTTGGTATGGAATCCTAACTCGGTGATGAGGAGGTCTGGTCGCCCAGACTTAAGTAAGGGGTTAAAATAGCCATAAATTTCAATCAGACCATTGGATCACGCTTAAATTTTTGCACGGGTTTTCTGAAGCTTTTTTCCTTGGGGTTGGTATGGAATCCTAACTCAGTTAGGAGGAGGTCTGGTCGCCCAGACTTGAGTAAGGGGTTAAAATAGCTATAACCTTTGATCCGACCATTGGATCTCTCTCAAAATTTTTGCATGAGTTTCCGGAGGCCGTTTTCCTTGGGGTTTGTATGTGATCGCTACTCGGTGTCTAGGAGGTCTGGTCAGCCAGACTTGAGTAACGGCTCAAAATTTTTGTACGAATTTCTGAACATTTTTTCCTTGGGGTTGATATGGAATCCCAACTGGGCGACAAAGAGGTCTCGTCGGCCAGACTCGAGTAACGGGTCAAAACTGTCATAACTTTCGATCCGACTTTTGGATCACGCTTAAATTTTTGCACGAGTTTCCGGAAGCCATTTTCCTTGGGGTTGCTATGCAATAGCAACTCGGTGACGAGGAGGTCTGGTCGGCCAGACTTCAGTAACGCATCACAATGGCCATAACTTGCGATCTGACTGTTGGATCGCGTCCAAATTTTTGCACGAGTTTCTAGAGGCCGCAATCTTTTGGGTTGCTATGGAATCGCTACTCATTGACGAGGAGGTCTGGTCCGCCAAACTTGCGTAACGGGTCAAAATGGCCATAACTTTCGATTCGATCATTGGATCGCCCTGGAAATTTTTGCAAGTGTTTCCGGAGGTCATTTTCCTTGAGGTTTCTATGTAATCGCTACTCGGTGATTGGAGATCTGGTCAACCAGACGTGAGTAACAGGTCAAAATGGCCAAAACTTTTGATCAGATCATTGGATCGTGCTTAAATTTTTGCACGAGTTTTCCTTGGGGTTGTTATGGAATCGCAACTCAGTGACGAGGAGTTCTGGTCGCCCAAACTTGAGTAAGGGGTTCAAATGGCCATAACTTTCGATCCGACCGTTGAATCACCCTTAAAATTTTTGCACGGGGTTCCGGAGGCCGTTTTCCTTGGGGTTTCTATGTAATCACTACTCAGCAACGTGGGGATTTGATTAGCCAGAAGTGAGCAACGGGGTCAAAATTGGCATAACTTTCGATCAGACCATTGGATCGCGCTTAAATTTTTGCACGAGTTTCTTGAAGCCATTTTCCTTAGGGTTGCTATGGAATTGCAACTCAGTGACGAGGAATTCTAGTTAGTCAGACGTGACTAACAGGTCAAAATTGGCATAACTTTCGATCCGACCGTTGGATCGCTTTTAAAATTTTGCACGCATTTCGGGAGGGCCTTTTCCCTTGGGTTGCGAGGGAATCGCTACTCATTGACGAGGAGGTCTGGTCCACGAGACCTACATAACAAGTCAAAATGGCTATAACTTTCGATCCAATCGTTGAATCACCCTCAAATATTTGCACGAGTTTTCGGAGGCCGTTTTCCTTGTGGTTTCTATGTAATCTCTACTCGACGTCGTGGAGATCTGGTCAACCAGACGTGAGTAACGAGTCAAAATGGCCATAACTTTCGATCAAACCCTTGAATCGCGCTTAAATTTTTGCACGAGTTTCCTAAAGCTTTTTTTCTAGGGGCAACATATGGAATCCCAACTCAGTCACGAGGAGGTCTGGTCGCCCAGACTTGAATAAGGGGTTAAAATGGCCATAACTTTTGATCTGACCATTGGATCGTGCTCAAATTTTTGCACGCGTTTTCGGAGGTTGTTTTCCCTGGGGTTTCTACGTAATCGCTACTCGGTGACGTGGAGGTTTAATCAGCCAGACTTGAGTAACGGGTCAAATGACCATAAATTTCGATCAGACCATTAGAAGCTGTTTTTCTTGGGGTTGATATGGAATCACAACTCAGTGATGTGGAGGTCTGGTCGGCCAGACTTTAGTAACGAGTCAAAATGGCAATAACTTTTGATCCAACCGTTGTATCGCGCTCAAATTATTTCACGAGTTTTCAGAGGATGTTTTTCTTGGGGTTGCTATAGAATCGCAACTCGGTGACAAGGAGGTTAGTCAGCCAGACTTGAGTAACGGGTCAAAATGGCTATAACTTTTGATCTGACGGTTGGATCGCACTCAAATTTTTGCACAAGTTTCTTGAAGCCAATTTCCTTGGGGTTGCTATGGAATCAAAACTCAATGACGAGGAGGTCTTGTCGGCTAAAATAGAGTAACGACACAAATAGGGTATAAATTTAGATCCGACCGTTGGATCGCGCTCAAATTTTTTCACGAGTTCCCTGAAGCTGTTTTCCTTGGGGTCGCTATCTGAATCACAACTCAGTTACGAGGAGGTCTGTTCGGCCAGACTTGAGTAACGGGTTAAAATAGCCAAAACCTTTGATCTGACCGTTGGATCACACTTAAATTTTTGCGCAAGTTTTTGAAAGCCATTTTCCTTGGGGTTGCTAAGGAATCGCAACTCGGTGACGAGGAGGTCTAGTCGGCTAGACTTGAGTAACAAGTCAAAAAGGCCATAACTTTTGATCTGACCGTTGGATCACCTTCAAAGTTTTGCACGAGTTTTCGGAGGCCGTTTTCCTTGAAGTTTCTATGTAATCGCTACTCGGTGACGTGGAGGTCTGGTCCGCCAGACTTGAGTAACGTGTCAAAATGGCCATAATTTTCGATCAGACCATTGTATCGCGCTTAAATTTTTTGCCTGAGTTTCCTGAAGCTATTTTCCTTAGGGTTGATATTGAATCCCAACTTGGTAACGAGGAGGTCTGGTGGCCCAGACTTGAGTGAGGGGTTAAAATAGCCATAACATTTGATCCGACCATTGGATCTCTCTCAAATTTTTGCACGTGTTTTTGGAGACTAATTTCGATAGGGTTGCTATGGAATCGCTACTCGGCGATAAGGAGGTCTTGTCGGCCAGACTTGAGTATCGGGTCAAAACGACCATAACTTTTAATCCGACCGTCGCATCGTGCTCAAATTTTTGCATGCGTTTCCGGAGGCTGTTTTCCTTACGGTTGATATGGAATCCCAACTCCATGACGAGGAGGTCTCATCGGCCAGACTTGAGTGACGGGTGAAAATGGCAACTTTCGATCCGACCGTTGGATCGCTCTTAAATTTTTGCTCGATTTTCCTGAAGCCATTTTCCTTGGACTTGCTATGGAATCGCAACTCGGTGTCGAGGAGGTGTGGTCGCCAGACTTAAGTAACAGGTCAAAATGACCATAACTTTCGATGCAACTGTTGGATCGCCCTTAAATATTTGCACAAGTTTCCGGAGGCCATTTTCATGAGGTTTCTATGTAATCACTACTCGAAGACTTGGAGGTATGGTCAGCCTGACTTGAGTAACGGATCAAAATGGCCATAACTTTAAATCGGACCATTGGATCGCGCATATATTTTTGCACGAGTTTCCTGAAGTTGTTTTCCTTGGGGTTGATATCGAATCCCAACTCAGTGACGAGGAGGTTTGGTCGCCCAGACTTGAGTAAGGGATTAAAATAACAATAATTTTTTATCCGACCGTTGGATCGCGCTTAAATTTTTTCTTAGGGTTGCTATGGAATCGTAACTTGGTGACAAGTAGTCTCATCGACAAGACTTGAGTAACGGGTCAAAATGGCTATAACTTTCGATCAGACCAATGGATGGCGATCAAATTTTTGCACGAGTTCCTAAAGGCCATTTTCCTTAAAGTTTGAGTAACAGGTCAAAGTGGCCATAACTTTCGATCAGACCAATGGATGGCGCTCAAATTTTTGCATGAGTTCCTAGAAGTCATTTTCCTTAAGGTTGATATGGAATCCCAACTCGATGATGAGGAGGTGTCATTGGCCAGACTTGAGTGACAGGTTAAAATGGCAAGCACTTTCGATCCGACTGTTGGATTGGGCTTAAATTTTTGCCTGATTTTTCAAAAGCCATTTTTCTTGGGGCTGCTATGGAATCACAACTCGATGACGAGGAGTTCTTGTCGGCCAAACTTGAGTAACTGGTTAAAATGGCCGTAACTTTCGATTTGACCGTTGGATTGCCCTTAAATTTTTGCATGTGTTTCCGGAGGCTGTTTTCATGGGGTTTCTATGTAATCACTACTCGGCGACGTGGAGGTCTAGTCAGCCAGACTTGAGTAACGGGTCAAAATGGCCATAACTTCAGATCAAACCATTTGATCATGCTTAAAGTTTGCAAGAGTTTTCTGAAGCTGTTTTTCTTGGGGTTGATATGGAATCGCAACTCGATGACAAGGAGGTCTTGTCGCCCATTTGTGTTTGGGATGAAATGCAATAATAATTTTTAAAGAAATTTTTTCCGCCTCATAGAACAAACTCTTTCAAAAGACAAATCATCACTTTCACTCAAAAACCAGGAGAAACATTTTACCAATGTTGGGATAGGTATCGAGACTTGCTTAATACTTGCCCTCATCAAGGTTTTGAAATATGGAGATTGGTTCCATATTTTTATGAAGGGTTAACACCTAGAGATAGGCGGATGGTTGAATTGATGTGCAATGAAAATTTTGAAGATAAAGACCCTAATGAAGCAATGTAGTACCTAGACTTGCTAGCTCAAAATACACAAAATTGGAATACTACAGACACTTATGAGGCACCAAGTAAAACTCAACCTCATACAACTAGTGGAGGTACGTACAACCTTAGGAAAGATCATAACCTTCAAGCCAAGTTTGCATATTTAGCTAGAAAAGTCAAGGCGCTAGAATTAAAAATAGCCTTAAGTTTTGATCCGACCATTAGATCGCGCTTAAATTTTTGCACGTATTTTCAGAGACCAATTTCTTTAGGGATGCTATTGAATCACTACTTGATGACGAGGAGGTCTCGTCGGCCAGACTTGAGTAACAAGTCAAAATGGTCATAACTTTCGATTAGACAAATGGATCGCCCTTAAATTTTTGCACGAGTTTCCGGAGGCCATTTTCCATGAGGTTTCTATGTAATCGCTACTCGGCGATGTGGAGATCTGGTTAGCTAGACGTGAGTAACGAGTCAAAATGGCCAAAACTTTTGCACTAGTTTCCTGAAGCTCTTTTCCTTAGGGTTGATATGGAATCGATACTCATAGACGAGGAGGTCTGGTCAGCTAGACTTGCGTAATGTGTCAAAATGGCTATAACTTTTGATTTGGCCGTTCGATCGCCCTCAAATTTTTGCATGAGTTTCCGGAGGTCATTTTCCTTGGGGTTTCTATGTAATCGCTACTCGGCGACGTAGAGGTCTTGTCCTCTAGACTTGAGTAACGAGTCAAAATGGTCAAAACTTTCGATCAGAAATTGAATAACGCTTAAATGTTTTGCATGAATTTCCTTAAATTGTTTTCCTTGGGGTTGATATGGAATCCCAACTAGATGACGATGAGGTCTGGTCACCCAGACTTGTGTAAGGGGTTAAAATAGCCTTAGGTTTTGATCCGACTGTTGGATCGCGCTGAAATTTTTACACGTGTTTTCGAAGGCCGATTTCCTTAGGGTTTCAATGGAATCGCTAATCGACGACGAGGAGTTCTCTTGGCCAAACTTGAGTAAGGGGTAAAAATGGCCATAACTTTCAATCAGATCAATGGATCGCGCTCAAATTTTTGCACGCATTTCCATAGGCTGATTTCCTTAGGGTTGATATTGAATCCTAACTCGACGACGAGGAGGTCTCGTCGGCAAGACTTGAGTGCAGGGTCAAAATGGCAAGAACTTTCGATTCGATCGTTAGATCGCGTTTAAGTTTTTGATTTTCCGGAAGCCATTTTCCTTGGGGTTGCTATGGAATCGAAACACGGTGATGAGGAGGTCTGGTCGTCCAGACATGAGTAATGAGTCAAAATGGTCATGACTTTGATTTGATCGTTGGATCGCCCATAAATTTTTGCACGAGTTTCAGGAGGCCGTTTTCCATTGGGTTTCTATGTAGTCGCTACTCGGAGACGTGGGGGTATGGTCAGCCATACTTGAGTAACGGATCAAAATGCAATAACTTTAGATCATACCATTGGATCGAGCTTAAATATTTGCATGAGTTTCCTCCAGCAGTTTTCCTTGGGGTTGATATGGAATCCCAACTCGGCAACAAGGAGGTCTGGTCACCCAGACTTGAGTAAAGGGTTAAAATAGCCATAACTTTTGATACGACAGTTGGATCGCGTTCAAATTTTTGCAAGATTTTCTGTAAGCCATTTTCCTGGGGGTTGCTCTAGAACCGCAACACGGTGCCGAGGAGGTCTGGTCGGCCAGACTTGAGTAACGGATAAAAATGGCCATGACTTTCGATTCATTGTTGGATTGCCCTCAAATTTTTACACGAGTTTTTGGAGGCCGTTTTTATGAAGTTTCTATGTAATCGTTACTCGGCGACTTGAGATATGGTCGGCCATACTTGAGTAATAGATCAAAATGGCAATAACTTTCGAGCAGACCATTGGATCGCGTTTAAATTTTTTGCACGAGTTTCCTTAAGCTGTTTTCCTTTAGGTTGATATGGAATCCCAACTCGGTGACGAGGAGGTCTGGTCGCCCAAACTTGAGTAAGGGTTTAAAATAGCCTTAAGTTTTGATCTGACCGTTAGATCGTGCTTAAATTTTTGCATGCGTTTTCGGAGGCCGATTGCCTTTGGGTTGCTACGCAATCGCTACTCGTCGACGACAAGGTCTCGTCGGCCAGACTTGAGTAACGGGTCAAAATGACCATAACTTTCGATTAGACCAATGGATCAAGCTCAAATTTTTGCACGAGTTTCTGGAGGCCGTTTTCCTTAAGGTTGATATGGAATCCCAACTCGATGACGAGGAGGTCTCGTCGTCCAGACTTGAGTGACGGGTCAAAATGGCAAGAACTTTTGATCCGACCATTGGATCGCATTTAAATTCATGCCTAATTTTCCAAAAGCCATTTTCCTTGGGGTGACAAGGAGGTCTAGTCGGCCAGAAGTGACTAACGAGTCAAAATGGCCATGACTTTCGATTCGATCGTTAGATCTCCCTTAAATTTTTGCATGAGTTTCCGGAGGTTGTTTTCATAGGGTTTCAATGTAATTGCTACTCGGTGACGTGGAGGTATGGTCAACCAGAATTGAGTAATGAGTCAAAATGGCCATAACTTTCGAGCAGATCATTGGATCGCGCTTAAATATTTTGCATGAGTTTCCTTAAGCTGTTTTGCTTTGGGTTAATATGGAATCCCAACTTGGTGACGAGGAGGTCTGGTCGTCCAGACTTGAGTAAGGGGTTAAAATAGCCTTAAGTTTTGATCCGGCCATTGGATGACGCTCAAATTTTTACACGTGTTTATGGAGGCCGATTTCCTCAGTGTTGCTATGGAATCGCTACTCGTCGACGAGGAGGTCTGGTCGACCAGACTTGAGTAACAGGTCATAATGGCCATAACTTTTGATCAGACTAATGGATCGAGCTCAAATTTTTGCACGAGTTTCTAGAGGCTGTTTTCCTTAAGGTTGATATGGAATCCCAATTCGATGACAAGGACGTCTCGTCACCCAGACTTGAGTGACGAGTCAAAATGGCAAGAACTTTCAATCCGACAGTTGGATTGCATTTAAATTTTTGCCCGATGTTCTGGTAGCCATTTTCCTTAGGGTTGCTATGGAATCGCAACATGGTGACGAGGAGGTCTGCTGGGCCAGACTTGAGTAACGAGTCAAATTGGCCATGACTTTCGATTCAACAGTTAGATCGCCCTTAAATTTTTGCACGAGTTTCCAGAGGTTGTTTTCATGGGATTTCTATGTAATCGCTACTTGGCGGCGTGGAGGTATGGTCAGCCAGACTTGAGTAACGGGTCAAAATGGCAATCATTTTCGATCAGACCAATGGATCGCGTTCAAATTTTTGCACGAGTTTCCAGAGGCCATTTACCTTAGGGTTGATATGGAATCCTAACTCGGTGACGAAGAGGTCTAGTCGCCCAGACTTGAGTAAGGGGTTAAAATAACATAACTTTTGATCCGACCGTTGGATCGCGTTTAAATTTTCGCATGATTTTCTGGAAGCCATTTTCCTTTGGGTTGCTATGGAATTGCAACACGGTGATGAGGAGGTCTGGTCGGCCAAATGTGACTAACGGGTCAAAATGGCCATGACTTTTGATTTGACCGTTGGATCGCCCTTAAATTTTTGCACGAGTTTCTGGAGGTTGTTTTCATATGGTTTCTATGTAATCGCTACTCGGCGATGTGGAGGTATGGTCAGCAAGACTTTTGTAACGGGTTAAAATGGCTATCACTTTCGATCAGATCAATGGATCACACTCAAATTTTTACACGAGTTTCCGTAGGCCGTTTTCCTTAGTGTTGATATGGAATCCCTACTCGATGACGAGGAGGTCTGGTCGGCCAGACTTGAGTGACGGGTCAAAATGGCAAGAACTTTCGATCCGACCGTTGGATCACGTTTAAATTTTTGCATGATTTTCCGGAAACCATTTTCCTTTGGGTTGCTATGGAATCACAACGCCGTGACAAGGAGGTCTGGTCGGCCAGACTTGAGTAACGAGTCAAAATGGCTATGACTTTCGATTCGACCGTTAGATCGCCCTTAAATTTTTGCACGAGTTTTCAGATGCCATTTTCATAGGGTTTCTAAGTAATCTCTACTCGGCGACGTGGAGGTATGGTCAGCCATGTTTAAGTCACGGATCAAAATGGCCATAACATTCGAGCAGACCATTGGATCGCGCTTAAATTTTTTGCATGAGTTTCCTTAAGCTATTTTCCTTTGGGTTGATATGGAATCCCAACTCAATGACAAGGAGGTCTGGTTGCCCAGACTTGAGTAAGGGGTTAAAATAGCCTTAAGTTCTGATCCGACCATTGGATCGTGCTCAAATTTTTACACGCGTTTCCGGAGGCCGATTTCCTTATTGTTGCTATGGAATCGCAACTCGACGACGAGGAGGTCTCCTCGGCCAGACTTGAGTGATAGGTCAAAATGGCAATCACTTTCGATCAGACCAATGGATCGCCCTCAAATTTTTGCACGAGTTTCCGGAGGTTGTTTTCATATGGTTTCTATGTAATCACTACTTGGCGATGTGGAGGTATGGTCAGCCAGACTTTTGTAACAGGTTAAAATGGCCATAACTTTCGAGCAGACCATTGGATTGCGCTTAAATTTTTTGCACGAGTTTCCTTAAGCTAACCTTTAGGTAAATATGGAATCCCAACTCGGTGACAAGGAGGTCTGGTCGCCCAGACTTGAGTAAAGGGTTAAAATAGCCTTAAGTTTTGATACGACCATTGGATCGCGCTCAAATGTTTGCACGCGTTTCCGGAGGCCGATTTCCTTAGTTTTGCTATGGAATCGCTACTCAATGATGAGGAGGTCTCGTCGGCTAGACTTGAGTGACGGGTCAAAATGGCAAGAACTTTCGATCAGACCAATGGATCGCGCTCAAAGTTTTGCACGAGTTTTTATAGGCTGTTTTCCCTAGGGTTGTTATGGAATCCCTACTCGATGACGAGGAGGTCTCGTCAGCCAGACTTGAGTGACGAGTCAAAATGGCTATAACTTTCGATCCGACCGTTGGATCGCGTTTAAATTTTTATATGATTTTCCGGGAGCCATTTTCCTTTGGGTTACTATGGAATCGCAACACGTTGACGAGGAGGTCTGGTCAGCCAGACTTGAGTAACGAGTCAAAATGGCCATGACTTTAGATTCAACCGTTGGATCGCCCTCAAATTTTTGCACGAGTTTTCGTAGGCCGTTTTCATGGGGTTTCTATGTAATCGCTACTCAGCGACGTGGAGGTATTGTCAGCCATGCTTGAGTCACGGATCAAAATGGCCATAACTTTCGAGCAGACCATTGGATCGCGCTTAAATTTTTTGCACGAGTTTCCTTAAGCTGTTTTCCTTTTGGTTGATATGGAATCCCAACTCGATGACGAGGAGGTCTGGTCGCCCAGACTTCAGTAAGGAGTTAAAATAGCTTTAAGTTTTGATCCAATCGTTGGATCGTGCTCAAATTTTTACACGTGTTTTCGGAGGCCGATTTCCTTACTGTTGCTATGGAATCGCTACTCGACGATGAAGAGGTCTCCTTGGCCAGACTTGAGTGACAGGTCAAAATGGCAATCACTTTCGATCAGACCAATGGATCGCCCATAAATTTTTACACGAGTTTCCGAAGGTTGTTTTCATATGGTTTCTATGTAATCGCTACTCGGCAATGTGGAGGTATGGTCAGCCAGACTTGAGTGACGGGTTAAAATTGCTATAACTTTTGATCTGACCATTGGATCGCGTTTAAATTTTTGCTTGATTTTCCGTAAGCCATTTTCCTTGGGGTTGCTATGGAATCACAACACGGTGACAAGGAGGTCTGGTCGGCCAGACTTGAGTAACAGGTCAAAATGATCGTGACTTGCGATTCGATCGTTAGATCACCCTTAAATTTTTGCACGAGTTTTCGGAGGCCGTTTTCCATGCGGTTTCTATGTAATCGCTACCCGGCAACGTAAAGATTTGGTTAGCCAGACGTGAGTAATGGATCAAAATGACCATAACTTTAGATTAGACCATTGGATCGCGCTTAAATTTTTGGCACGCGTGGAGACTTCGCAAACAAACGAGTAAATGAGGTAAGTATTTCTAACCTTGAAAAGAAACTTAATGATCTTACTTCTCTTGTGCGTTCTTTGGCTTGTGGAAATGTACAGTAGGTGAAAGTTGTAGCATATGTTCCTTACAAAGACATACCTTTGATATGTGCTCAACAATGCAAGAAGATTACATTGAACAGGTTCATGCAGTTGATGGAGGATTCAATGGACAGTCCCAGTGTAGATATGATCCCTTTTCCAACACGTACAATCCCGAATGGAGAGATCATCCAAACTTATGTTATGGGAACCCACCCCAACAAGGCAATCAAGGCCGACAGTTCCAACCCCATGGATTTCAGCCCCAACAGAATTATCAAGCAAGACAACCCCCTCCATTCACAAACTTCAATGTTATGGGGTCGTCATCCAGTGATGATCTTCGTGAGATGATGAAAACTTTGGCTTCTAACACTATGATATTGCAACAAAATGTTGTCTTTTCAACAAGAAACAAGGTGAAGTATTCACAACTTGGAGAAGCAAATGGGGCAAGTAGCTTCAAGTGTGGGGAAATTGGAAGCACAAATGAATGGAAAATTGCCCTGCCAAGCATTGAATCCAATAGAGAATGTTAGTGTGATCATGCTGCAAAGTGGGTAAGAACTTGAAGAGAAAAGGTCGAAACAAATTGAGATGAAGGAAGAAGAAGAGATAGAAACCGAATTAAGTACAAAGAAGGAACATCCTCCTCCTCTACAAACTGAAACATCGACCAACACTCCAAAGGTAACTCATCACTCAATGAATTATAGTTTGAAAACAATTCCACCCTTTCCTGTGAGTTCTTCTAGGTCAAAGAAAAAGGACAAAGAAAAAGAGGTTTTAAAGGTTTTAAAGAAAGTAGAACTCAACATTCCTTTGCTTGATGCTATGAAGCAAATTCCTAAATATGCCAAATTCTTGAAGGAGTTGTGTACTACCAAGAGAGCTTTCAAACTAAAAGGTCATGAAATGGTAAGTATGGGTGAAGTTGTATCTGCTATTGTTCAAAAGAATATGCCTTTGAAGCAAATAGACCCATGTGCGTTTACTATCCCATGTGTTATTGGTAATGCTAGTTTTAAAAGGGCCTCGTGCGATTTAGGTGCATCCATTAGGGTTATGCCTAAACATGTTTATGATTCTCTTAGTCTTGAGCCTTTAAATAAAATTAGCATTGTAATACAACTTGCGGATCATAGTTTTGTTTACCCACTTGGTGTGATAGAACATGTCCTAGTCAAGATTGATAATTTGGTCATTCCATGCGACTTTTATATTCTTGATATGGAACATGATTCTTGTGATTCATCAAATAGTACTCCTATATTGTTTGGGAGACCATTCTTGAAAACTACAAATACAAAAATTGATTGTGGTAAGGATACTTTGTCTATAGAGGTAGGAGATGAAAAAATTGAATTTAATTTTCATGATGCAATGACATATCGTATAGCAATGTTTATTCTATCACATGTTATGACCAAGTTGATAAGTGTGTGCAGCAAGTTTGTGATTTTGATACTGAGGTTGGATTAAGCGTAGCTTTGAGCTATGACTATGATTTTACCAAGATAGAAGAGATGGCGAGGCATATATGTGTTCCTCAAAACGTGCATGAATCAGCATTGGCTTTGCAAGCTTTGCAAAATGTTCCCCATGATGCAAGAGTTATTCACCCCATCATGGACAGTGAATTAGTGGCGCCTATCCTTTTAGTGCCTAAAAAGATTGGAATTACATTGGAAGAAATGCAAAATGATTCTTATAAGAATGCAGGGATTTACAAAGAAAAGACTAAGAGTCTCCATGACCGAATGATTACAAGAAAAGAGTTTTATATTCGAGACAAAGTCCTTCTTTATCATTCGCGTTTGAAACTTTTTCCTGGAAAGTTGCGCTCTCGTTGGATTGGACCCTTTGTTGTTTCTAATGTTTTTTCTTATGGTGCAGTTGAAATTACAAGTTTATAAACCAACAAAGTACTCAAGGTCAATGAGCATCGCTTGAAACCTTTCTATGAAGGTTAGACGACAAAACTCACCACTTCTACAGAGTTAGCTGAACCAATCTATGAAGAATGAGCATGCAACATGTCGAGCCAATAACAAAAAGCAAAAGTGCTTACTGGGAGGCAACCCAGCACAAATAAAAAATAGATTTGCTTTCTTTTTCCCTTATCTTTTATTTTTTGCATTTTACTTTATTTTTTTCATTCTTTTTAACCACTTGAGCCAAAAAGCCAACCTAAAGCATATTATCCTGAGTGAGCCCCTTTTGAGCTTGTTTATCTTTTCTTTGTTTTATGGTATAAACCTTAACTTTTTTTATGTTTTCCTTTTCCCCTGGCCAAGGATTAGGAGAGCATATACTTATGATATCTCATGGAATTATGGTTGGAAATTATATGAAAAGAAAGAAGAAATGATGCTTGATGAAAAGATGAGCAAAGTTGCCAAAGGTAAAAAAACAAGAATAAGAAAAGGAAAAAAAATAAAAAATTGTTCCTTTATGTTCTTAAGATTTTATGTTGAAAAAGCTTGAAATCAAAAGAAGTTAAGCATTGGTGATTAAAGATGGAAAATTTATGTGCTTTGATGGAATATCTTGTTTGAAATATCATTTTTCAGAATGCTCTACTTTCTCTGGTTTGAACCTTTTCTTTTACTCTCTTTTACCCCACCTTAACCTTAGCCCAATTACAACCAGAAAATAAGAATTTTTGATTCATGCATTGTTTATAACATGTTAGTAATGGAGATGAGATTGAAGAGGAAGCTTGTGGTAGAACATATTCATTGATTGAATTTGAGAGATTTAAACACATAAGCCTTAAACACGTGAGTGTCGGAGTGCATATCAATGAGATGACCTATCACTTTGGCATGGTATAGATTTTATTTAAATCCCGACGATTAATTGAGTTTTGAAGTTTGCATGTAAATAAATTCATGAAAATTTATACTCTTTATCCTTCTTAATTGTGTTCTTGTTTATAATGCATATATTCTTGGATATTGATGGAAGATTAGAAGATTACTCATAGTGATTTAATTTAATTTAACTTCAATTTGATTTTACCTATCCTTTCTCGAGGACGAGCAAGAGCTAAGTGTGGGGGTATTTAATGCAACTATATTATTCGATAGTTTCACCCACATTTAACTAGTGTTTTGCCTATGTTATATATAAAATGCCTTGATATTCTTTGTTTTATGTTTTGAAGGCACTTTTGGATGAAAGATGCAAAAAGGAGTAAATTGGAGATAATTGGCAGATTTGACCTTCAGTCGATGTTTTGTGCAGTGCGTGAGCTCTAGAGGTTGAAATGAAGTGATTCCAGTGGAATTAAAAAGCTAACATCCATACCTTTCTGGACATCCAAGGCAAGAAAATAAAATAAGGAAGAGCATGGAAATCGCAGCCTTTAAAGTCAAATCTCGCAATCTGCTAGTGTTGACCTTCGGCCATTCCGACTTGAATATCTGGAACTAAAGAAGTCCAATTTATATCAAACTAAATTTTGTTGGATTCCTGACTCAAATTGCTATAAATGCTCCAAATTTCAGTAAAAAACGATGGCATATGAGGGAGATATGAGTTTTCAAAGATGACAACTAAATTCTGTCAGCAAACAGGTTTCGTGAAGAAACGAGTCCAAATTACGTTCCGAAGCATCTAAACCGATATCCAATTTTTTATTTCAGCAATTTAGCTCCTCTAAGTCAAAGCTTGAAGATTTCATGCAAGGCTATTTCTCTTTTTTTAGGAAAATAGTTATTGAAGTACTTAAATGTAAATAGTCTACTTAAGGGTGGACTATTTTGTAAAATAGAGACTAGGGTTTCCTAGGATATAAAAAGAATGAGAGAAGAGAAGGGGGGCAGCCAGCCAAGAGGAGAAAAACGCCCCTCCTCTAAAAAACTCGAAATTATGCATTCTTCCTTCTTTTTGATTAGTTGTTCAACAAACATGCAAGGCTAAACACTTTTTCTTGGTTATAAGGACATGGAAACCTTTGGATTTCAAGAACTGTGAGATTTATTTTACCTTTTCTTTTCAGTTTATATGATGAATATGTTTGTTCTCCTATGCTTATTTTTTCTATAATTGTTTATTTTAATTGCTATAGCGGACTCTAAGTTATTATTGTAGACAATCTATTACTAAGTTTGATATCAAAACCAGAATTGCTCTTGGGCTTGGGGAAAGATTCTAAAGCTCAGATCCTTAGCATGGCCGAAGATGAAGTACATCATAGGAGATGGAATGACAACCTCTCTATGGTTTGATAATTGGCATCCTCAAAGC
>Ga0325414_1001948_pt1 | contig 20493 bp, 12 predicted proteins | sample PopdelMetagenome_8_FD_206183 | JGI IMG/M metagenome (GOLD analysis project Ga0325414, IMG submission 206183) | Populus deltoides microbial communities from Bellville, Georgia, United States - Leaf-PdKOR-R3 | ecosystem: Host-associated > Plants > Phyllosphere > Phylloplane/Leaf | place: USA... | reverse complement strand
CCCAGATGAACTACATGCATTTGATGAAAGGTTTCTATTCGGTGCGGTCAAATTGACAATCCCATAAATAAAAATTGCCGTCCCTTGTTATCAGGACCAAGATAGTCGAAGAACAATATATATACACTAGAAGACGGGCATAAGGAAGAAACAAAGCAGTTTCCTCACCTGGGAAAAAGGAATCATCATCAATTCAATAGAAAATGTAGCAAGCAAGGCAAATTCACTTGCCAGCCGAACATGTGTTCCGGAGAGCTTGAGTCACTTGATCTTTGCTTCATGTGGCAGATAATTGAAGGTGCACATCAAGACATGACAACTTGCTCATTGCATCTGGACCTCTTTTTTTTTAATTATTATTTATTCAGAAAAGAAATACAATGAATGCTACGTATTAATTTGTTCTGCGAGTTATGATTGCTCTATAGCAACCTGTTCATTGCTGAGCTCAGCAGCAAAGGGAAGAAACCTTTGAAGAGCAGACAAGAACTAGAAACAATCTCCCTGTCCGTCAAAACTGGGGTGAATTTTACAGCATCTTCACGATACTAGCAGCAGCAGTAACATTTGTTTTGTTTCCATCTATATATATATATATATATTATCCAGCAAATTCTTACGTGCCTAAAGCAGGAATCTTACATTATCAGAGCACTTTGAAGATTTATGCAGGAAGCCATTTGGCTCAGATTTCAGATGAAACCCATCACATCAAAAGATGCTATCTATGACAATATTGGATTAGATAAGAAATGCAAATCCCTAAGATGATATAATCTATGATTGCAATGTAATTAGAGATTTAGGAGATTGCAGACACTGTGAAGTGTAAAGACTATTTATTCAAAATGATGCCAAACTTTTCTGTAGTTTCTTCCTTTAACTTGTCGTTTCTATTTGACATTTACGTTTGCGAGATTTGCCGTGCACATGTTCTTGCAATATTGCATCATCTTCTAACCGCATTACATTGACATATTCTTACTATAAAAAACAATTTAATTATTGTGATACAAATATAATAATGCTAATTTCATCCTAGTTCTTTTTTTTAAAATCAACCATTAAAACATGTTTAACGTTGAATGTGAGATACTTTTCAAAATAGCTTTATAATTTAAAATTATTAAAAACATATTAATTTACTATTTTTTAAAATCAAAATATTGTTTAAAAACATCTAAAAACAAAAATAAAATTTGTTTCAAATACTTCTTATTAGTTCGAGTGTCTAAAAATAAAATTCAGTCATTTGATGGATAAATCTGGGGGAAGAATCTTACAATTATAAGGAAAAGAAAATCAAGAAATCATATACCTAATCCCTTAGATAATGAAATAGGAAATTCCATTATTAAAAAAAAGAAAGTTCATTACATCCATATAAAAATTATCCAAAAAAAATTATTGACAACCTTTTCTTACTGTTATAAAAACACCAGTATAGTATATATAAACAGTGACTCTTGACTGTTTACGTGTTTAACAGCAGCAGCCAGCGGCATCATCATTCCCCAGAAATTGTAAATAAAGGCAGCACCAACTAATCAAAGTTTGAAACTTTACAAGTTTTTTAACTCATATCTGCGGCTGTGAAGAAGAAAACGCCAAAGGTAATCAATCATTCACATGTGACATGCCTCTATAATTATAAATATGGTATTTGTTTTTTTTTTTTTGCTCTGCAAACTGGGCATGGTTATCTTCAATTACTGAATCAATCTGGGGCTCTGTCCATTTTGGATAGAAAGAGAAGAAAAAGAGGAAAAAAAAAGGAACATAACAAGAGAAAACGAATTCTTCCACTTTCTCTCAAAAAGGGTCTTCTTTTTTTGCTATCTTTTCTCAGATTTTAATGGGGTGTTGAGGATTCCAGTGTGGCAACTTGGGGTGAGCCTTTTTCAATCCAAGCTGTCTTTTTTATGTGCAAGCAAGTAGTATTAGTTGTTGTTGAAAAGATAGGACTAGTTGACCCATCCTGACACGATTTTTTTTTCTCAGGATAACCCATCAACATCATTCATAATTTCTACGGCTGCCCTTTGTAAATTGCTTTCCCTTTTTAGGCGATTTTTTGACCCATTTTTTTTGTTTTCTTTCATGGGTTTTTTCTTTTGGTTTATCTGATTTCTGGATTCTCCCAATTTTTGTTCAATCAGCCGCTTAATTCTGTTTTATTGAACTTGTGGGTTTTGTCAATGGAAGCATAGTAGAATTTGCAAAGTCATCAACTTTTATTAGTTTCTAAGTAAAGTTCTAACATTTACAGTGATATAGAGAAGGAGGTGGGGGAGAAGTAAGGTTGTGCACTGTGAAGGTCAGATTTTTTTTTTCAGCAGTTTGTTTTTTGTGCAACTTCTCACACTTAAGTGGTACATGTTTTGAAAGTAAAGTTTTGAGTGCTAGTTAGTAGTTACAATGTCAAAGTCTTGACAGTGCTAGTACTGTGAAATTGAGTCGTAGGCTGCCTTTCATTGTATGGTGTTTTGTACAGTTACTGGGGTTGGACAGTGAGAAAGGAAGGAATCTGGAGTTAGTTTTTTCCAAGTGGGTATTTAAATCTGTGGTTGATACCTGAGGTATTGCTTAAAGGTTTTTACTGTTATTTGTGCTTTATTGATGGAAACAAATATGATTATCATAGAAAGTCTAAGAGGAGAGATTTTGCTGAGGGTTTTGAATTTGACAAAAAATCGAAGGCTTCTTTCTTTGTTCAGTGTTTTGTAGTTTCATCTTAGTTTTTCCTCACTGCTGAGACCCAAATGGGATGCATGGGATTATTTGCTATTTCAAATGTTTCTACAGCATAACTTTACCTCACTCTTCTTTGTTCTAAAAGTTTCTATTTTGGAACGCAATCTTGCTCTTTATTTGTGATTAATTCTACTGTTTAGTTAGATTGGGGAAAAAACAAAAGAGTTAAAGAGGTTGTAGCCTATATGTACTGTAAAACTTGTGGATGAAAGGAGATTATGACATGATAAATTCTTTGTGGGCCTGTGCTGTTAAAACTGTTATTATCAAGTAGGGGACACAGTTAACTTGTTTTTGTTGGAATTAGAAATGGCCTTGTGAACGCTCCTATTATTCACTGCAGGCTTCTAGGTTTTTCTTCTTTGTTTGGTTTCTCCATTGTCCCTTTCATCTCTCACAATCCCTAAACCTAATTACCATTTACCGTTAAATTCACCGTAGCATTAATTTCTGTATATTGTTATTTGCTGCTATTTATTGCATCTTCGAATTAGTGATTTTCAGATATTTCTCATGGTCTAACTGAACTTCGATGCCTTTTCATTTAACAATAGGTCAGCAATTCACAAGAGTCCAAGTTTTTGAATTGTGGAGCAAATCACCATCGAACTCTTCACATACTCCACTGGGGCTGTGATTTTTATTGGAGGTGAACTCTGGTTCAGCTTTCTTGGCCTTTTATGGGGTCCTTTTGTTTTCTCTTCTTGCTTACCTCTATGGCCTGACATATCCTGGTTTCCCATAATTAAAGTCTGTTGTCAATCCGGTTGTTGGTGATTCCAAATTTAGAAATAATTCAGATCCTACTTCCAAGAAAATCTGTGGTTTTGGCGAGTGGCTTTTAGGCTGGCCTAGATTCTGGAGCACTTTGGTAGATATCTTTTCCTCATCTTGTGTGAGTGCTATTAGCTGTAGGTAACTCAGAGAAGGCTAGATGTCTGTGGATGAAGGGGGCAGTGGTTCTCTGTGGACTAAAGAACAAGATAAGGCATTCGAGAATGCCCTTGCTACTTATCCTGAAGATACTCCAGATTGGTGGGAGAAAATAACAGCCGATGTACCTGGGAAAACTGTAGAAGAGATTAAACATCATTACGAGCTTCTGGTTGAGGATATTAGCCAGATTGAAGCTGGCTGTGTACCATTGCCTAATTATAGCTCTTCTTCAGAAGGTTCAACAAGCCATGCCATTGATGAAGGAACTGGAAAGAAGGGTGGCCACTTAGGGCATCATAATAGTGATTCCAATAATGGAAATAAAGCTTCAAGGTCAGATCAGGAACGCCGTAAGGGAATCGCTTGGACTGAGGATGAGCACAGGTAAATTAATAAATTATCATTTTATTCATCATCAAATCAAGTGCTCTGATGGTTATCGTTGATTGAGTTGTTGCAATCTTTGATTTTCTCTGACTTAAATTATTATTGCTATGTTTTTTCTGCCAAACGCACCTTAAGACCAGCTAATCTGTGATCAAATCCATAGGTTTAGGAAATCTTGAGATGATAGGAAGCAAGTGAATGATAGTTGATTTCGAAACCGTGAGACAAATGTGTTTCACTTTCTGAGACTTTTAGGATGGAGCACACCTTTTATTCTCTTTTATGGTAATGTGTTCCTGAATGCATTGTGTTCAACCTCATATTTTGCATTGGATTATTTGTTTTAAAACATTTAGTACATAGTTGTACCTGCGACAATTGAGGATGCTGGTCTAGGGACTGGGAAGTGAAAGATCCTCGGTTTTGTTGGGGGATGAAATGACTAGTCTTAATCTAAAGCTAAATCAATAAACCTAATTGACTTGCATTGCTTGAAACCTTGTTATCTAGATTCAGTTGTCAGAGAATAACTGAGATGATGTGATTGATTGTCTGAAAAGTTGTTCCAACTGACGAGCACCTATATGTGTCAAGCATGTGAATGGAAGCTTGAAACTGATGCATGAAGTAGAATCTTTCCTTGGTGCATTATTAGTAGGTGTTGGAATCTAGTTTGTTTCTCTGTATTCACTTTGCAATAATGGTAATATTAAAGAAGAGTGAGGAAAAAAAGAAGAAGGATTTACATTGTTTGGTTGATTGAGCTGCTCCATTGACTGAGACAATGGAAGAATCACTATAAAACTGGAGATCTAGTATGTTCCCTCTCTTGTATGCCCTAGCCTTAAGACAGCTATTTGTCTTGAAACAAACTTTTACTCTATCTAAAACAGAAGATTACATTCTTCTCAAGTTTGTACTTTGTTTATAGTTCAACACCTTAGCATTGGATAAGAATTGAACGTGTTTGTATCTCATTTGTTTAGGTTCCCTCTGATTTTTCTCGGCCTTGGAATTGGATAAATTCTCGAGACTTTTGATCAGGGTGGGGATTAATCAAATGATATATGAACATGTTCAACATTTTAAAAAGACTTAAAACATGTAAAGTTGTGGTGAAGCACTAAATTCCCTCTCGCGTTCATTCATTAACACCTATTATACTCCTTAATGCTTTTTGGATGTTTTATTTGTATGAACCCTACGGCATTTAGGTTTCAATAATGAGGTTGGAAATCCTAAAGATTTATAAAAACTAGTGTGGTTTGTGTCTATGTTTCTACATTGGCATCCACATGGTAGTGGATGCATTTGGATAAATTTGTCATGTTATTCTAATAGAGAAATTCACAAAAACTCTGTACATAGGATTAGGGACTTGTTTTTACAAATCTATGAAGCTTTGTTGTCAATCATTCCACTCCTTTTCTTCTATCTCTCAGAAAGATCACACTAATGGAGCTATTTATACACGAGTTTTTGGCTCTAGCTGATAGTATGGCTTCATTTTGATGTGTTCTGGTGGTGGATAGATTAGAAGGTCACAATGGGTGTGTGCTGGGGGTTGCGGGGATAAGGATCCTTTTAAAGTTGCCAACGAAAAACCTAGATCTATGAATTGTTGCAACAGTTTCTTAGTAAAACACTTTCCTCCTTGAATAAGGAGACCACAAAGCCTAGATTATGTTGGCTTTGTTAAGGGAGTCTTGCAGCAACAACTGGAGAAATTGGTTGAAGAATAATGTGCATAAATTTGCAAACATTTAGCAGTCAAAATTCAGTAAGGTTCTTCTAGGGGAGATTCCTAGAAGACCTTAGTGGGATCATTGCCTTCTTTCTTTCTTTCTTTTTCCTCCCTTCATTTCTCTTGGTCTTTGAAGTGAATCTAACTTCAATTGCACATTTTGCTTGTGATCATGGCCTCTTTGTGACTGTTATTGGAGGTTTGGAACCAAAACTTAAAAACGCAATTATGAGCTCAGGATTGCCTTGAATATGTAAAGCTTTGTCTTCCTTCTTGTGGTCTATTGAATCTGTTTTCATCGTGTGGTTTTGCAATACCAATATCCTTTTGGTCACACGCTCGCAGAGATTCCTTTAATATGATTGTGATAATATTGGGTCCATAGCCTGCAATATTGTAATTAGTTAGTTTAGGGTCATCCATTGAAGCTTGCAAAAATTAAGTTTCCATATGAACAGAAAAGGTGATATGGACTGACTTTGGTGTGGAGGCTGCTAGCATTTCTTAAAGGTTTACATGATAGAGTGAAGTGTAATTATTTCAAACTCTTTCTTAAAGGTCTCAAAAAGCTTTGTAATCACCACTTTGCATTTGACCATGGGTTTTTGTTACTTGGGCTGTTGGGGTTGCTAGGGGTAATTCGTGTTCCAACTTTTTAGTGCAATTCTAGGGCACTTGCACTCTCAGCAAGTCACTGTTCTCTCTGGCGTGTCTGGTCTGGAGTAGCCTATGCTAAGCTTCTGGTTCTTTAATTAATAAAGTTCAAATCTCCCCTTCTAAATCTCTCTCGTGCTCTATTTTCCTGCACTATTTTACACAAATAATCAGAGGAAGACATGAGATTGTGTCATAAGTTTTTGTTGAGGAGCTGTAATTGCATGGTTTTTGAATTGGAGAACCTTTAATGTCCTATTGAAGGATAAGTGCTGTATTTTCCTCAGTTCTCTTTTATGGCAATGTGGATGTTTTCCTCCAGTGAACACACTTAGTAAGAATCTATAAGCATGTTATAGTAGAATTTTGTTGGTGGTGCTGATTCCTGTATCCTTCTGATAAACAGGTTATTTCTTCTTGGTTTGGACAAATATGGGAAGGGTGATTGGCGAAGTATATCGAGAAACTTTGTCGTGACAAGAACACCTACACAAGTAGCAAGCCATGCTCAAAAGTATTTTATTCGTCTCAACTCAATGAACAAAGATAGGAGGCGATCCAGCATTCATGACATCACCAGTGTTGGCAATGGAGACGTTGCAGCACCTCAAGGACCGATAACTGGTCAAACAAATGGTTCTGTTGCAGGTTCCTCTGGAAAGGCAGCAAAACAACCACCTGCACAGCCAGTTGGTCCCCCAGGAGTTGGTATATATGGTCCTCCAACTATAGGCCAGCCTATAGGAGGCCCCCTAGTCTCGGCAGTTGGCACCCCGGTGAATCTTCCAGCACCAGCACACATGGCTTATGGTGTTAGAGCCCCAGTACCAGGAACAGTGGTTCCTGGTGCACCGATGAACATGGTTCCTATGACATATCCAATGCCGCACACAACCACTCATAGGTAAAAACATATGTGGTTGGCTACAAGCATGCAAAAGACAGAAGACTTTTTGCTTGTGCTCATTTTGGGTTACAGGGTTCTCCATTTTAGCCTGATTAAGGTTCCGCGCTTCTGCTTATGGGCAAGCAAAAGTTGTCTCATGTCATTTTGTTTACTCGGGTGCCACTCTCAAGTCTCAAATAAGCCACGGGGAGAGAGGAACTATAGACATCTGTATAGGCAGCAGCTTTGGGAAGATATGGCAGCATTTATGGGGTAGGACAGCGTTTAATTTATCCTTCATAGTTTTACATTACAAGCTCTTAGACATGTAGAAGTAGACAATTAATGTATTTGTTTTTCTTTCATGACCATAAGTTGTAAAGAACCCGTTTATATTTCAACTCTTCACAGTTGCATATGTAATCGATCACATATTTTGCTGCACCTTGCTACTAATTTCTCGAATAGTTGAAGGATCATTGTTCTCAGATCTTTGCCTGGGACGAACCCTCGGAAGTTTTATGGAACATAGGCATGTGCATGTATTCTGTTTGAATGCATAACCAGGCAAGCACGAATTCATCTGAAAGTCAAGAATGGGTCTGTTTTTCACACCTTGTAGATAATCTTTGGTGATTTATTTTCTTTTTTCAAAGATCCTATCTGGAAGGCAAGTCATAAATGAACCAGAAAATAATTCAGACAGCCATGTTCATGTAGCAAAAAAAATTCAACGATTTCCTACTCGCAAATTGCGTGACAACAACATTATTTTGTCCTAATGGTCCAGTCAATATTCAAACAGTTCAGCACGTAAGCACCAGTAATAAATACGCAAAAAATCTTTTTTTATTTTTTTTTATTTTAACCCTGGGCTCTTCAGGAATAATGTTTGCCAATGGAGAACTCCGTATGAGGAAAAAAAACGACATCAAACAGCGTGGTTTTATGAAGGATGGTGGGCTGATTATGGGCCTACTTGAACTCTAGAGATGAGGCCCAATTATTACAATAGGTAGGGCCTTGCAAAACCTCTTATTTCTTCTCACCGTTTACACTCACGCTTATACCTTCTCACGTAATAATTTTTGGATTTTGGGGTTTCTTTGAAGGGTTTCAAACTAACTAAAAAAATGCTAATGGGTTTGTCTTACATGTTGACATTATATTATTAGCTGCTGGTAGGATTTTTTTTTTTTTTGAAAAAATTAGTGAGGTGTTGCTAGTGGAATGTTTTTTTTAAATCGTACGAGAATTGATTTGATATGATTCGATTAATTTGATAAATTAAAAAATTATTTAAAAAATTATAAAAAATTAATTTGATTTGAAATAAATATTTAAAATGATATTTATTTTATAAATATTGAGAAGACAACATACTAAATTAATTCGGGTTAACCAGAGTTAATCTGCCAATCAATATGTCAGATTATAAGACTATGATAACCCAACGAAAAGAAAATACAAATAAATTATGAAACTCAATTCTTAATAAACCCGATATTGATTGATGAAATTAAAAAAAAATCAATTAAAAAAAGACCAAAAAAATTATTCGAGTCAACCTGAGTTAACCTATCAAACCTGCAACCCGAGTCATGAGACCGGAATAACTTGATAGAAAGTAAATTAAAACAAATTATAAAGTTTAATCGCAAAAAAACATAATGTTGAAGGATGTAATTGAAATTGAAAAATAATTGAAAGAAATGACACAAAAAAACTACATTAAACTCTTGATAACGTATTAAACTCATAACCCGAGTTATGAGATAAATATAACCTCAGAAAAAAATAAATCAAAAAAAATTTATAAAATCTAATTTCTAATCAATCCAATATTAAAAAATATAATTAAAAAAATATAATTAAAAAAATAAAAAAATCGAGTTAATCGGTTAAACCTGCATTCCAAATCAAGAAATTATAATAACTTTATAAAAAATAAATTAAAAAATATACAAATAAAATCTAATCTTTAATAAATATAATGTTAAAGGATGTAATTAAAATAAAAAAATATAGTTTAAAAAAGAAAAAAAATATTTAAATTAATAGTGTTTTACAAAAAGAGGTACCCTAAAATGAATAGCAAATATTTAAATCCTCTCTTCTTTTATTTTATTTATTTATTAAAATGAATAGCAAATAGCTTATAGTTTTAGAGTCAGTCAAATATAACCTTAGTCTTTTTTTTCGACGCTTCATTTTATGAGAATTTAAGTTGGTATATTTATTTTCGTTTTCTGTTTTTTTTTATTATGTAATTACATTATACAAATATTTTTTGCTGAGTCGAGTGCCCTAATTTTTTTGTTTTAATAAAAAAAATATTACATTCACCCACGATTTTTTGCAACTTAATTATTTTATTTTCTGTCCAAGGAGAACAAGTAAAAAAAAAAAGGAGCCAATTCCTGAATTAGAAATATAAGAGGGCCAGAGTGATCGATCATAAGGAAAGAAAGCAAGAGTTCCCGCCATAAAAAAGGAAACCATATCACATTCACCCACGATTTTCTAACTCCAATCAGGTCTCCCTTCCTCTTGAGGAGTTTATATGCAATTGGTGATTGGTCCCTTTTGGCACCCTAGTTACCACCGTCGTCTGCTTTCAGAACCCTAATCTCCTCTCCACAGTTTCCTCTCTGTGTAACTGGTAGCCGTATTTACAGAAGTTTTTTCTTTTTGGCCAACAAGTTGCTGTCTGACAGGTAACTTCTCCTATCCTCTTCCCCTTTCACTTATGTAGTGTTTGGTTTCCGAAAAAATGGAAGAAAACCACAAGCAGAGCCTTTATGTTGTTATTTTTGTATTTTGTGAGTGACCCAGAAAATTGTTTTGAATTTTGTCTTATAAAGTTGCTTGCTTTATGAAGAAGAAAATTGTTGGATCTGTTTGGGGTTTTCATAATTTCTCTAGCAGTTTTCTAGGTGGGGTTTTAATTCTTTATTTACTTTTACAATCTGTCTCCCTTTGTGTGGAGAGCAATTTGTATGTGCGCATCGTCAGCTTGCTTGTGTCTAGAGTAAAAAACAAGGTTCTGTGCTTTTGATTTAATAAAGAAAACTATTTGGTATCTGGTCATTTTATTTTATTTTCTACATCAACAGAAACTGATTAATCCCTTAAAAAGGTTTCTGTTCTTTGCCCTGCGATCTCCATCTTGCTGCTTCTGTGCTTAACTTTTTCTGATAATAGGTTGTTAGAACTTTGAATAAATTTCCACTGATGTACCGTGGATGTGAAAGCTGTGATTTTTTAAAATTTTGCTGCTTCCTTTGGTTGCTTTTTATTAGCATCCCAATGATCGTTCTGCTTTGTCTGTCATTTTCACCCATGAATTAGACACAGGAAGCCAGTTATTATAGATTGGTGTTTGTGAGTTAGGTTTTACAAAGGACAACACGGATCATAACTTGTTTGTATTCTTGTCTTTGACAATTGAAAAAATCAATAGCAATGGAAGCAACACCCGAGCAACTAGAGCGCAAGAAAAAGAAGGAAGACAAGGTTCTTTCTCTTTGAAATTACAATTCTGCTATTTTTATTTTTTATTTATTACTTTGCATTCCTAATTCTCATTTGTTTATATTTATTTCAGGCTCGAGAAAAAGAATTGAAAAAACTCAAAGCTGCACAAAAAGAAGCTAAATTTAAGGTATTTGATTGACTTAATAAAAAGAATTTACTTGAATTTAAAATGTTAAAGTTGTGTGTTTTTGTGTGTTTTCCTTCTTTTTTATCACAGGTACAACTCCAATCTAAGAAAAAATTAAGGCGAGAAGAGGAGGAGAAGGTGGTGGAGGAGGAAGAGGATTATAGAGATCCCCTCACTTCTTCTGGACAAAAGAAAAGACTTTCTGCTATTATGCCAAAAAACTACAATCCCTCCAATGTAGAGAAATGGTAAGTGTCACATGACCTTATAAAAAAACTTTGATTATGCCGTGTTCAAATTTATTTTATCATTTTTTGTATCATGAATTTTTCAGTTGGTACGAGTGGTGGGAGGCTTCAGGGTTTTTTGTGGCCGATGCCAACAGTTCCAAACCCCCTTTTGTTATAGTAACTATTCCATCTCTAGATAATTCGCATACTTTCTACACGTCAAAGCTACTTATTCAATGACTAATAAATGATGGGTTAATCTTCTTGTAGCTGAATTCATTTTTCCGTGTTTTTTGATTGATTTGATTTCTTCATTATCTGGTCTGCAGTTGCTTCCCCCACCAAATGTGACTGGGAACCTACATTTAGGGCATGCGCTCACAGCTGCTATTCAGGTGGGGTGGCATTCTTTTCTCTCATCCCCCGTCCCTCTTTTTATTTGTTGATAAACCATGGTTTATCAATTACTCATTTTCTTGATAAACCATGGTTCTTCTTGAGTAGGATACAATGATCCGCTGGAAGAGAATGTCTGGATTTAATGCCTTATGGGTGCCTGGTCTTGACCATGCTGGGATTGCGACACAGGTTACATCCTCTTTTACTTTTTAAATTTTCAGTTTGCTTCTCTACATATCTGTACCTGTGCATCCATCTTCTTGGCATCTGGACTGCTAGCTATTCATATTATAAATGAAATATTCTTATGTTACACCCGATATGTTTAGTATTTGCTTAAATTTTTGGTGTGAACTTGCTGTTTTGCACTTGAACAATCATGTAATCTCTCACACGATTTTTCCACACAAACATCTGAATTTTCAAATTATATGACCTGACAAGGATGTTTGAATGTCAATTGGCAGGTCGTAGTAGAAAAGAAGTTGATGCGTGAGCGCCAGTCGACAAGGCATGATCTAGGTCGTGAAAAGTTTGTATCTGAAGTGAGTTTTGAGTTGTTATAAGTAGAAAATTACTTTGACATTACTGGTTACTTTCTTGTCTGTTATCAAATTTACCTCTTGTCATGACCATTATCTTCTTTTAATTCTAATGTAAAGGTTTGGAAGTGGAAGCACGAGCATGGGGGTAACATATTAAAACAGCTTCGCAGGTTGGGTGCATCCCTCGACTGGTCCCGCGAGGTAAAATTTAGAAATTTCACCCTTTGATTTTATTCCATGAATTTATTTACTTTATTTATTCTTTTAACTGAATTAGACCTTTGATAGATGTTTTCTTCACCATTGTTAACTTGTTCTCTCTGTTCATATTCTTTTCTAGTGCTTTACAATGGATGAAAAAAGATCAAAGGCTGTGATAGAGGAATTTGTTCGGCTATTTAAGGAAGGTCTCATATATAGGTATTTATTTTTACAGTAAGAAACTTTGATTGTGACATTCATACCTGACATAAAAATGTGAATCTACCTGATTGCATGGTGCGTCCTCCCGACTGTGTTGTGTGACCAACAATAAATTTGGTTGTATTGTTACCACACCTTAAATTTTCCATAATGTGTTCGTGGCTAGAGGTTGAACCTTTCCTTGTGCTTTACACAACTATATGTACCTTTTCCAACTTTCTGTGACGAGTCTTGGATGTGCATGGTGATTGATAAGGTTTTCAACCTTCAAAGTGAATGTGATGGATTTTATAGTGTAATTTGCTTGAGTTTTAATTTCTCAAATAAATTCTTTCGATCATAACACATATGAGTCAGAAAAATGTGGCCTTCTTGATTTAGCTGGATATTTCACTTATTTAGCTAATACAAATAATTTAAATTACTGCATATTATATATATTGAAATTCTTGTTTGGTTATTATTTTTTCCTTTTGATGGGAATATGTCTTAGGGGGTTTATAATGATATCTTTCACAGGGATCTCCGGCTAGTACATTGGGACTGCACCTTACGAACAGCTATATCTGATGATGAAGTTGGTTTCGTGAACTGGTAGTATTTTCTTTTGGATCATGTTCTACTTATTTAAAAGTCTCTTCTGGTTTACAGGTCGATAAAATTGACATCAAAGAGAGGAAATTTCTAAATATTCCTGGTTATGACAGACAAGTGGAGTTTGGTGTTTTGACCTCATTTGCCTACCCTATTGAGGGAGGGCTAGGCGAAATTGTTGTTTCCACCACTAGGGTGGAAACAATGCTTGGTGATACAGCTATTGCTGTACATCCAGGTGACGAGAGGTACAGCCATCTGCACGGGAAATTTGCTAATCATCCATTCAATGGAAGAAAACTTCCAATAATTTGTGATGCCATTCTTGTTGATCCCAGTTTCGGGACAGGTGCTGTCAAGGTAAGACTGGATTCTGGAACTTAGAATGTCAAAATTGATATATATTTATATACACTTTTTTTTTTTTTTTAAATTCTCTTTATGGAATGATAGTATTCTCTGATGTTTTGCAGATCACTCCTGCCCATGATCAAGATGATTTTAAGGCTGGGAAGCGTCACAGTCTTGAATTTATTGTTATTTTTACTGATGATGGAAAGATAAATGATAATGGCGGTGCAGAGTTCTCAGGGATGCCACGTTTTGAGGCACGCGAGGCAGTGAAGGAAGCGCTGAAGAAAAAGGTATGATCCTTCCATGTTATAATATTCTCTATTAAATTAAACTTTTTCTGAATTTTAAAGTTTTAAGTGATAATACCTGATGGATTGCTAAATGAAAAGGTGTACTTTCTCTTTTCAAACACTCACACTTGCACACCTGGCAGTGTGTTTATTTCTCCCTGTTTACTGTCCATTAATGCTTAATTAAGAATGCATCTTGCATTCATTTTCTATGTAATTACATGTAACTATGTCTAGCATTATTTATTCCTTGTTTCACATGTCTTTGGTACCATGGCATCTTTCTTTATATTTCTTGTAGGGATTGTATAGAGGTGCTGAAAACAATGAGATGCATCTTGGCCTTTGTTCAAGAAGCAATGATGTTGTGGAGCCAATGCTAAAACCCCAGTGGTTTGTTAACTGTGAAAGTTTGGCAAAGCAAGCTCTTCAAGCAGCTACAGATGGAGAAAATCCAAAGCTTGAATTCATTCCGAAGCAATTCTTGGCTGAATGGAAAAGGTCGTCTCATGTCTTTGCATTTGTTTCTCATCAGTTAATTGAGAAACATAATATAAATCTTGGATAGATAACAAAGAAACTGAAACACAGAAATAAAAATGAATAGTAAACATGATATGACCACAGGATCATGCACTTCTGCTTTTGTTGTTTAAAGTTTCTGCATGCCTAGGACTAGTGTCCGATGTGCTTCTTTGACAATGTTATCATATGATTTTTCATGTTGTAATTGCTTCAGTCTCTTCAATAGCTTTTGGACATGGATAAAGTAAATTCTTCTTGCTAATCTTTTTTATTTTGCCATTTACGTCTTATCTTCTTAGCTTGTCCATTGCCTGAATATATCTCTGTTTCTGTATGGCTGTGAAACTCCATAGATGGCTGGGAAACATACAAGACTGGTGCATATCAAGGCAGCTTTGGTGGGGTCACCGCATTCCTGCATGGTATGTTACACTTGAAGATGATGCAGAGAAGGATTTTGGAGTCTACAATGACCACTGGGTAGTGGGTAGGAATGAGGAGGCGGCTTTAGCTGAGGCTAGCCAGAAATTTTCTGGCAAGAAATTTGATATTAGCCAGGATCCAGACGTGTTGGATACCTGGTTTTCTTCTGGTTTATTTCCATTATCTGTGTTGGGATGGCCAGATGATACTGATGATTTAAGAACATTTTATCCAACTTCAGTTCTTGAAACTGGGCATGACATTCTATTTTTCTGGGTTGCTCGGATGGTGATGCTAGGAATTCAACTTGGAGGCGATGTACCTTTCAGGAAGGTCTGTGAATACATCTACTAAAATTCCATTTTCGAGCCTTCAGCTGCCAAACCCCATATTTCCCATTGATATATTGATGTTTTGTTTTCCATGCAGGTTTTCCTGCACCCTATGGTTCGTGATGCACATGGCCGTAAGATGTCGAAATCTTTGGGAAATGTTATTGACCCACTTGAAGTAATAGATGGGATAAGCCTTGAAGGTCTTCACAAGAGGCTTGAGGAAGGTAACTTGGATCAGAAAGAGCTGGTTGTAGCAAAAGCTGGACAGAAGCAAGACTTTCCTAATGGTATAGCTGAATGCGGTACAGATGCTCTTCGATTTGCTCTTGTCTCTTATACAGCTCAGGTTCATACTTCTGCTTGTCAATGTGTTTATGAATTAGCTATGATCACTTGAATAATTTTATTTGCACTCAATTTATTTACTGACATCATTTTGTCATTTTCTATTTGCAGTCTGACAAAATAAATTTGGACATCCAACGAGTTGTTGGATATCGCCAGTGGTGTAACAAACTATGGAATGCTGTTCGGTTTGCAATGAGCAAATTTGACACTGATTATACTGCTCCAATAAATTTCAATCTAGAAACCATGCCTTTTATCTGCAAATGGATACTCTCTGTACTCAACAAAGCTATTTCCAAAGCGGTGTCAGCTTTGGATTCATACGAGCTCTCATATGCTGCCAGTACAGTGTATTCATGGTGGCAATATCAGTTCTGTGACATTTTCATTGAAGCAATTAAACCCTACTTTGCTGGGGATGATCCAGCATTTGCCTTTGAGAGGAGTTCTGCACAAGATGCTCTTTGGGTATGTTTGGATAATGGACTGAGATTGCTTCATCCATTTATGCCGTTTGTTACTGAAGAATTGTGGCAACGCCTTCCTCCTGTCAGGGGCCATACAAGGAAAGAGTCGATTGTGACATCTGAGTACCCATCAGCTGCAGATGTAAGTTCAAAGAGCATACTAGCTGTTGGTAATGATGATGATAAATTTGCGACTAACAACATAGTTTAGCTCAAGGTTTATTCAGTTATCTGTGATGATCAATCCTCATTTTCACTTTACAGGCCTGGACAAATGAAGAGGTGGAATATGAAATGGACCTCATTGAATCTACTGTCAAATGTCTAAGGTCGTTGAGGGCTGAGGTGTTTGAGGACCGAAAAAATGAAAGGTATACATTGGATTTTTGTTTTGTTTTGGCTGCTAGCTTAATTATGTGCATTGTTCAAACAAGTTTTCTGATTGTGTTTCCATATATCAGTACATTCAATACAAGTTTTCGGATTGGGTTTTCCCATATAGCAGTTTTGGTTGGTTAGTCTATGATGCAATGGAAAATAAAGACGACACAAACAAAGAAAAAACATAAGAATTTTAACAAGCGAAAGGAGCTGCAGATATGAATTTTAAGTTAGTAGGTTTTATTCTATCTAGAATAACAATCCTCCAGGAGGTTTATAAAGTCTTAAATAGACCAGAAACCCTACCTTAATTAAGAAACAAAATAAAAATATAAAATTATAAAGAAAAGAAGCATGAAATCAAAAAATAACAAGAAAAATCACAAAAATTGTCAAAACCAGGGTCTTGGGGCAAGATTTTCAAAATCTAAAGATCTTATGATTGAAGTAGCGATTCCATATTGCTTTATGAAAAACCACATCCGGAAACTCCTGTAAAAATTTTAGCGCGATTCAACGGTCGGATCATAAGTTATGATCCTTTTAAGCTGTTATTCTGGTCTGGGACGACTAGACCTCCTCTTGGGTCTATACCTGCCCCACTGGTCCATAAATGTATCTGTTAAGCCATTCATGTAATTTATCTGAAACAGATTCTCATCTAGTTATGGCAGATCCATACCTGATTGTTCAAAATCACCTGTTATCACAAGACTTACTACATCAGTTTGTTTGCATGATTCATTGCTTCATGCTTACATCCAAGATGAGTCATGTTTGACCTTGTCACAAATGTCTAGGAATCTATAAAACATGATGCTTTTGAATTAATTTCTACACTCCCCCCAAATGTTAAGACCGGTAGAGTGGGATGTAGTAGTAGAGTTGAATGAACAAAATGGAAAAAAAAAAAAACGGTTGTAGAGTGGGATGAAGTATTTTTTTCAAGGGAACATGTTTTTGACAGTGTCTTCAGATGTTTTTTTTACTGTATTTAAAAATGATTAGTATGTTCCGTAACAATCCATTTCTTTTCCCAGGCTACCAGCTTTTGCATTTTGCAAAATGAGAGCTGTTGCAGACATCCTCACAAGCCACAACTTCGAGATCTTAACCCTGGCAAAAAATTTGTCATCTATTCAGGTATTCTATCACATTTGCTATAGATGGGCTTTGCTTCCTTTTTCCTTGTTTGTGTATGTTGTTTTGATTTCTTCTTTAGTTCCTGCCACTGTTGGTTTAACATAGGAGTAGACCTAACATGCATGCCATCTTCTTATCAATTTTAACAGATAGCTTGCAAGTCTTTAAATTACCAGTGAGCCCTTGGCACACAACAGTTATGTGTGCCAAAATTTCCTTTCTGAAGGATTTTGCTGGTGTTAAAATTTAGTGTTGCTGATGGAATTATTCAAGTATCAAGTATCTGCTATTGCCTTTGGCTTTAGCAGAGTTTAGAATTGAATGCAAAGTACACAGGACGGTGCTGATCATTTCAAGAGTGGCAGCTCCTCCACTCCCCTCCCTTAAAACCTACACCTGGCCTCCCTTCCCCTTTCCTTCCTCTTATCTTTATATGTAAAGGTGTCATATTCAGATTATCCAGGTGAGAAGAAATGAAGAAATCGGAGTTAGTTAATTAAGGCACAAAGTGTTCCAGTTCCAGATATTAATATAATCTCTTGTTCCTTGAGTTAACTTGGATATTAAATAAATAACACTAATTCTGATCAATAATACTATATGACACCCTCCAAAAAAGGTTTATATGACCTTCAGGTTTTTAACATCATTGTTTACACCCCGCTGAGTTTGTAATTCATTCAATTTTTTTAGAGCTACCACATTTGAGAATGTTGCATTTTTTTCTCTTATGTTAATCCTTTGCTCAAATAATAATTATTGAGATAAAATCATTCTGAAGGTTCTGTTGAGCGGGGAAGATGCCCCCCCAGCTGGATGTGCATTTGAGAATGTTAACGAGAATCTTGCAGTCTATCTCAAGGCTGGAGAAAAAGTTAATGCAGAAGTAGAGCTCGTGAAGATGAGAAACAAAATGGACGAGATACAAAAGTAAGTCTAAAACTTCTAAACAAAACGCACCATATATATGTAAAGCACATTTTCATTTACTTGCATTAAATATTTTCACCAGACAACAGGAGAGATTGGAGAAGAAGATTAATGCAGCAGGCTATAAGGAAAAAGTACCTCTTGAGATTCAGGGCAAGGATACTGAAAAACTGAGTAAACTTGTTCAAGAAATGGAACTCTTCGAGAAAGAGAGCGAGCGGCTGGAAGCTGAGAAGAGCTTGTAATTTGCTATACTCGGTCTCGACCAGTCTCGCATGGAATAGCCATTAGCGGAATTGTTTTCATCCAAAATGAATTTTTTAGAATTTTCATTAGTGACAATGATAGGCAACTATAACGATCAATTTTTATAAAGAGCGACGTTTTCCAAGCAATTAAAAAATATCTTCATATATTTATAACGTGCCTAATAGAGTTTAAATTAATCAAGTGCATGAGAACCAATCCAAAACCTTAGATGGTGTTTAATTTTGAGTTAAACAATGGAGGTTAAGTGTTAATAGATTAAGTCTCAAAAAACTAGGATTCTTTTTGGTAATAGAGGGATTACGAGTATTGAAAATATATGGTAGTTATATAGAAATTATTTATAATGGTATAATTCTTTAGAAAAATTTATAATGATTTGAATTAAAAATAAAAAATGTATTTTTTAATAAAAAATAATTTTCTTATTCATGTACTTTTTTTTGAGAAACATTGTTTTTCAAATAAAAAACATTTTAAGACCATGAGAGCAAGTTTCAATTTAAAAATAAAAAACTCATATATAAACCGATCATTTTTATACACTTATATGGGAAAAAAAAATATAAGTCCAATAAATTAGAGAAAACATGTGAGAAATTTACAAAAAAATAAATAAAAAATAGATATTTTATTTTTACTCAATATTAATGAGAAAATTAATTTAGAAATTCTGTATATTAGATGAATACATAATTATTCATAAAGCAATTGTTAATACCATTATAAAAAGCTCTAATCTTCTTTAAAACAATGATATAATAAGATAATCCCTTAATTATTATTTTAATAAAATGATTTGAAGAGAATTTTATTAAAAAATTTATAAAAAATAAAAATAAAATTAAAGTGATATCTAACAAAAATACTAGACACATTTGGCCTTAGAAAAAATATCCGCGTGCATGTTGATTGAACAAGCAAATAATGTATCATCAACTTTACTTTTTTAATATGCTATAAGATGGTTGCCTATCTAGAACCCTAATTTTTAGCTTTTTTTTTTTTTACTTGAAAACACAAAAAAATAACCCTAAGAACCTCAATAAACCCATTTCAATCTAAAAACAAATCTACAATCACTCTAAAAACCCAAAAATTCAATAGACTAGAAACCACTTTACAAGTCCTGATTTAGTTTTTGCTAAATATTCAAAGAGAAATATCACCTCTCATTCAACCCTCTCTCTAAAACAAATTTATTGAAACTGAGATTATTTTTTTTATTGTTGGAATATGACTAATCAAATATTTCCTCTCCTCTTTTTCTTTTTTCAATGACTTTCGCTCCTCTTTGTTAACATCGAGAGAAGGAAAAGAAAAAGAAATAAAATTTAGGATTAAAATGAAAAATCTTAAAAAAGTACCAAACATAAAAACTAAAAACTTCAATGACCAAATTGTAGCTTTATGTGCCCCATAAGCAATGAAAACCAAAAGGTCTAGATTTTTAGTGTTAATTTTGGTTCTTGTTGTTTCAATATTTTTTAATTATAAACTTAAATTTTATTCTATCAAATGAAACTTTAATTTAATGCTGAGATGTTTCTCGCCGTTGCGAATATACAAGAGCATGTAAATTAAAATAAATTATAAAATTTAAAATAATATCAATATATATAATATAGAAGGATGGAATTAAAAAGAAAAAAAAAAATCTAATAACCATAACTGTATATTTTTTCAAGGACAAAAGAAAAAGGGACAAAAACCATGCACTATAGCAGTCTAATCTGCTCTCTCATATATGATGAAATGCGTACATTAATCGAACATAATTTATAAAACATGATCATATAGAATCAGATTCTATT